>Ga0123354_10004540_pt1 | contig 19689 bp, 13 predicted proteins | sample TergutLab28metaG_2_FD_97872 | JGI IMG/M metagenome (GOLD analysis project Ga0123354, IMG submission 97872) | Labiotermes labralis P4 segment gut microbial communities from Petit-Saut dam, French Guiana - Lab288 P4 | ecosystem: Host-associated > Arthropoda: Insects > Digestive system > Gut ...
CCTACACAACACAACAAGTACTCGCTAGCTCCTGAAGATGGACGTATTAACGTCTGAAACATGTTGAGCAATATATAATAAAGCAAGTGTCATCTAGTTGGTCAACCTTTATTCAAATATTCTGAGAGACATTTTATCTTAGCATATTTTAGGTAATTTCTGCGGTAGTGTCTTAAAACATGCTGATCATCATTACTCATTTTTATGTCGTGCAGCTGCTACAAAACATACCACAATTCCAGTTACGCACTTAAATAACATGCGAACCAATCACTGGAACGTGTGCAAACGTCTAAAGAGCTAACAACACGGTACTTAATTCTGTACCATGTACTACAGTTGAAACTTCCTGCGGAAAGTGGAACAAACTATCTTGTAGATGGGGATTTCTTCGTGTTGAGGCCGTCTGACTGTTACTTTAATGTGTTATGTACGGAGAGTCTCTTACAGATGAAGTTATGTACATGTCGAGGCCGTATGACAACGCAAACTGTCAATCACTTGGAGTCTGCTATCTAATGAACGATATATGTACCTTAATACACGTCGACAGAATCTCACCTTTGGCACCAGCTGTCAAACATTTACTGGGAATATCTACGGCGTCAGTAACTGAATAGCATGTGCATTTGTCAATCAGTCGTTACCGTGACGTATTGTAAATACGTGACGATCCCAGTGGTCGAGCGGTCTAAAGTAGTGTTTCTCAACCTTTGTGAGACCGCGGCCCGGTAAATTCTTTTTTCATAAGACGAGGGCCCGGTCCCAACAGATTTACTCGTCAGTACCTTTCCAATTTTTTTAAGTTCGTACATTAAAGTAACATAAGTATTAATAATTAATTATGGCATAATCATAAAGAGTATTAGTACAATTATGTGTGCGGTGTGGGATATTGACAGATATAAAATTACATTTAAACTAGTTATCAATTCCAGGATAATCTCTCGCGGCCCGGCGTTTAAGAAACACTGGTCTAAAGCATGGGTCTGCGGTCGGGGGCATGGATGTTTGTCTGTTGTGAGGGTTGTGTGTTGTCAGGTAGAAGTCTCTACAACAGACTGATCACTCTTCTGGATTGTGGTGTGTCTGAATGTGATCGTGAAGCCTCGACAAGTAGAAGGCCTTGGCATACTAGAGACTGTCCAGCCATTAAGTAAAGTTATAAAAGTATAAATATAAATTAAGCTACAGAATGATCGCGGAGGAAATATCTTTAGGTGGCGTTCTTTAGGTCCGCGGCAGTGTACATGAAACACATCACACACTTTCCGCTCACTGTCGACGACCGATGCTGCTGCCCAAGCTCAAGAGGCACGTTGTGTGTCCTTGATACAATATTAGAAATGTGTGCCTGCCTCATGGTGTAGAGAAGTGTAAGGAGATGATGAGTTTCGATCTGTTGCACAAGTACAGCCCCCTCTCCCTCCCACATAACATTTTCACGCCACCTCACGCACACAAATTGCGATTCCACGGAATGCTATCGCATCTGCGCACCAGGACAAAGAGAGAAGTTACAGCGGTGCTGTTATGTAGAGAAAAGGAAACGAAATTTGAACAATGCCTAGGAAATGAGGGGGGACTGCATTATTTCTCATTCACGGAGTACAAAATTGCGTATTGTACGAATGTATATTATGGTGAAAGGCTGTGACGTAAGATAGTCCTAAAAGCTTTTAAACCTAGAAGCGTTGAATGTTATTGCTCAGGTTGTAGAAATATGTGTTGTGTCATTGGTATATGGCATTCACTCGTGTTATTTCACCCTCTCTTCCCCTCATCTTCCTGTAAATTTAAATCAAACAAAGGGGAAATAAAATCCAAATATAGTCCTATTTCTTTGTTCTGTTTTCCTTTTACATTCCTCATAGCTAAATGTTGCCGTCTTTTTGTTCTTTTTCTTACATTTTCATTACTTATATTTTCTGTTTGCCTTCTGGTGTCATTTCCTTTAAATTGTGGCTATCATATGCATAACGTTTTATATATATGATATTCTGTAATATTCATGATTTTCAGTCACAAGATGTGTAGGAATACATTCAGATGCTGGGAGAAAATGAACCTCAAAAGTTGATTTGAAGCTAGGCAATGCCTTCAAATTTTTTGTATTAGTTATGAAAGTTGATCTTTTTTACGTTTTGTACCTACAAAAGTGTTGACAGTGCCATGGACATTAAAACATGGAACTCTGTTAGATGATTCGGGAGTTCAAATCTCGCCTAATGCTTTCGTCTCGGAATGTAATCATTTATTTTTATCTACCTCTTTTCCATAACTTAATAATTTTACGTAGGCCAGCCATCCCGCTCGGATGAAAGCTTTTGAAGGACCGTTCCCTGAATTTTTCTTTACTTCTATTCATAAGGGAAATGCCCTGAAAGAGAACGTTTGTTTTCAAACATTGACAGAATCCTTTTATTAACCGTGTATGCCCACCGCTGGCACAATAATTCGAAATACCCGTTTTGATCCGTAGGGATCTGTAGAAATTGTTTGCTTATTTATAAAGCAAAGGTGGATATAAAATATGTGATAGAATAAATATTCAGACGTTAATGGTAAAAAATATATTTTGTTTCTCAAATGCAGACGCAGAAAGTTCATCACCATCGCTAGCCTAGACTTTCGATACATTCGTAGCTCATTTCATATATTTAGCTTTCTCCTCAATCTATAACCCGAAAACGCACGATCCTGGTGTGATATAGTGCGCTCTGAATATGAATAATGATGGTAAAATTAAGGAGGTACGCCTATCTGTGTTTCCATAAATCCCTTACGAGCTTTTCCTTGCTTATATTAAAATATATTTTACACTAAGTGATTTCTAAATTACGAACTTAAAGAGTTTACCTTTCGGAGTAATACAGTTTTCTTGTTTGTTGCTGCCGGTCTTGGAAGTGTCCTTGTACTCACAGTGATCCATCATCTCTAGCTACTAGCTGATCGCTACCTAGATGACGCATTTCACTGTGTAGTCGGAATCAGGTATGTTGTTAGGTCCGATCCCATAGGACTGATACATCTTTTGGGACAAGAGTGTCAGGCGAGACGGGGCGTGTTGACAGATTGTTACAACCCACAAGACTACATTGTGATTATAAAATTATTTGTTTATGGAGTTTCTGTCTGTATAAGTTTTCAGTGGAAGATGTAGTGGCGTGGTCTTTTTTAATTGTCTAACTCTTGGTAGGATCGCATGTTGACTGATGTGTCCATGACTGTTTACCGTCCACTATCTGCCCGTGTGTATAACAATTATGTATACCGATTCGTTACCCGATTCGTGATTTTTTCTTTGTCAGCATCGCTGTTTGTAGTAGGAATGACATGAAGATTAAAATATCACAATTTTATTTCCGTTGTCTAAGGTGTGTCCAGGGTACTACCGTGGTTCTTCTGCACCCAAAACTAAGTTTCTTCACGTGTCCCTGTCCCTGTTATCCCCTTCTGTCAGGCCGTGGTTAGTCATACTCTGTCTTACCCCAGTCATCCATCTTTCTTTAGGCCTTCCCTTTTTTTCTTCCATCTGTTTCTTTTTCTATGTTTTTTTACGTGGCAGTCTACTTCCTGGCATTCTCTTCATGTGTCCAAACTGTCGTATCCGTTATCCTCAGTTACTTCAAATATATTACTCCATGCATCCATAGTTACTTTAATGGTGCCATTTCTAACCTTTTGTTTTCGTGATTTACTGGTAGGTCCTGTTAAAAAACCCATTTCTTTTTCAAGTTGTTTATTAGCCTGCTGCTTTAGTAAAGTTTGCCATTATATTTACCACTGAGGATTCGAATCGCGATCAGGAACTCTATAACAACATTTGCACATGTCTGTATCAGCTGTGTCTACTTGAGGGTTGTCAAGATTTTGGATTAAGTTTATTATCTTTGAATGTTGCTTGTTAGACCCGCGGAAGAAACCAGGTAACTGATGGTAGAGAATAGTACTACAGTTATGGATACGTTATTCTTAAACGATTTCGACGCCTAAATGGAAGTTCGTCTCTTCTTGCGATCGACCAAAGTAAGAGTTGTTTATAGTATGACTTAATTCTGTCTCGAAGCCTGCTAACCCCGCTATATAGTATCTAAGGTTGATCTTACATTCACAAACTTACTAACCTCATTGTATGATTTTAATTAAACCTCCAAGTCTCCGAAGCCTAACGTTCAACCAAATAATATTTAAAAATACAGTTTCGAACTCGTAGAAAACACACTGCATTTTATTACGAAGATGATAGCTTTATAATCTTTATGGTAATCGTTATTTATTTCTACAGGCATACCAAAAATAAGTACAGTCTCCGGGCAAAATGCGGGGTAAGTGTAATCTGAAAAGTATTACGTATAGAAAAAATTCTGCGTTTTAAAACGGAATATGGGAAGGCTCAGTAATGTGACTAACCCACGAGCTGCACGAACGAGGGAATATGGTTCGATTCCTAGCAGGGACAAAAGATAGTCTCCAAAGCGTCGGAACCATCTTTGGTGTCGGCCCAGCCTCACAGCGGCCAGGGCGTGAGGATGACCACTCATCCTACATCGCTAAAATAAAATGACTGCCAAGAAGTACCGCCAGTGATCGTTAAACCTCACGCGATGAAGGACGTCTCACTGAAATTTCTGCACTGCATAATTTATAAATATCAGAGACCGACCCAGAATATACACAGGATATATTGAAGTGACTACCACTAAAATGAAATGTGCAATAAATATGTCAATTATAACATGAACATTTTGCATTTGCACGTTTAATATTGCCAAATTTTCTGTCGTTGTAAGAAAATGTAACAGTTTATTTTCTCTCTTCTCTGTTTCAGGTAAGTGAATTCAGCTTTTGGAGCGAGAACTGGACCTGAATGAAGTGAGATTCATTTCTACATTTAGGCAAGTTTAAACCAGGCAGAAATTAAAGGAACGTCTGTTGTCGTTTGTTCAATTGAACACCACGTTATGTAGACGTATGAGCGAGTGTAGGACTAGTTCCACGCATTCTAAACGTGGCAATAATCGAATATTCAGTGTCTGGCTTCATGCCTTGGCCATGCAGATGGCGCCCACGCTACTCGCTGATTATGAGGCCGGGTAGCGTTTGCCGGTCTGTTCGCTGTGAAGAAGAGGTAGGAATTGAAACCCGCAGCATAGTTACTACACTATTTAAGCTGTCCTGCTGTTTATGGAACACTGCCTTGTTTCGCTTCGTGCCCAAACACACATTATTTTTGCGCGATCACTTAGTGACTTTCCTGCCTGCAAAACCTACTTGATGAGGCCGATTCCAGTGCTTGCACATTCCAACACATAACACTTGTCCTACTTGTGAAATGATGTACGAATTAATTTGGTCCTAAAAACCAACATTATGACATTGCTTAATCCTGCACTATTCTGTCCCATGCTAAAATTTCCTTGATTTTTGAAACGACGTCTAGTGTGTCTACCACCTAATAACTCTCCCGCCAGTTTGTATGAAAAATTAAACCGCGGTAGCACAGTGGTTAAGGTGCTGTGCTACAAATTGGAAGGTCGCTGGTTCGATCCCAGCCGGTGTCAGTGGATTTTTCATTGAAATACAATCCTTCCGATTGCACTATGGCCCTGGGGTCGACCCAGCCTCAGCCTCTAACAGAAATGAGTACCAGAAACATTTCCTGGGGGTAAAGGCGGCCGGTGCGTAAGGCTGACAACCTTACCACCATGCTGTGCCTTTGTCATGAAATCTGGGAACCTTAACTTCCTGGAACCATCTGGGCCACTCGAGGCCTGTAGCGGGACTGCTTTACCTTTACTGTCCGCTTCGGGTGTGTATTGTGTTCTTAAGAGGAAAACAATAAACAACTCCTCGTATTTTTCAACACATGCTGAAGTAACTTACATAAATCTGTGCCTTCACATTGTCATGGGCACCGGAATGTGCACAAGGATGGTGCTGTCACTGACGGTTGTGCTGTTTTCGTATGGCTTTTCACTGCAGTTTAATTAAAATAATCCGCCAACTTTTGGGGATGATTTTGGAATAATACAAAGAGCAGTCCGGATGTCTTACTTCATGGAGCAGTCCTTTTTTTGAGAAGCTAACCGGTTCTAAGCTAGTCAAGAAATTCTCCGCATTTTATGGAACCCGAAGATTCATTACCGCATTCGCAAGTGCCCACCACCTGTCCCTATCCTGAGCCAGCTCGATCCAGTCCATGCTTTAACATTCTACTTTCTGAAGATCCATCTTAATATTATCCACTCATCTACGCCTGGGACTTCCAAGTGGTCTCTTAGACCAGATGTCTCGATTGACAATAGTGACGTGCAATGAGCCTCTCGGTTTCTTACACTCTTGTTGGGAAAGACGTCATCACATGCCCTTATAAATTAAAACAAGAAATACATAAGTGTAATAAGTCGTGTTGGGGGTTACATTTATACATTATACAGTGTGTCCCACTCGCTACCGAACCCGGCATTTCTTTAATATTCTAACACCAATGAAGATATTGCAACGAAATTTGAACAGAAGTATGTTCGCTGTGTGAGAAATGAAGAGGAATGTATCTGTAGTCCGCATCAAATTTCGTTGCGATATGCTCATTGGTGGCAAAATTATTAAACAAATGCCGGGTTCGATAGCGAGTGGGACACACTGTATATAGGTATGTGAGGAAAAGCTGTCGTGCGCCGTAGTTTGAAACCCCCACGAATATGTGGCAGTCTGTCCATATAATTTCGTATGGAATGTATTCCAGAAACTTTGCTTGAAAGATGAAGTGGCTGAAGCGCCCAGCAGATCACTGATCTGCATCATTGCCGAGGTGTAGAATGCATGGAGCTTAGCTTCCAGTTTTTAACTCTCTTCATGATACAAAGCTTAGGCAAACGGAAACCTTATCTGCCTTTTCCCCTAGTTTCTTTGTGTCACACCACACGCAAACATTCGCACGCACTCATACGGCAAGTGTGCCATAATGGCTTAGTGTATCGTACGGTTATGTGATGATACTGATTGTTAATAAATGGGGGCGTTATGCTTTCTGGATGAAGTATTTCTGCTCTAAACCGTCTCGTTCATTAACCAGAGTGTTTAACTTTTAAATTCGCCTCTCCATTAAAAACGTGTACGCTTCACTGTAGTATCCAGTATTTTATTCAATAGCATAATTGGAACTTTTTACAATTTACATCTAAGTGACTTGATTTTATTGTTTCCCCGAACTCATTTTTGAACTTAGATTAGACTTGATGGAATTTTTTTTTTTCAAATTTATCGTTCCGAAATTGCTTTTTAAATTATCTCTGATTTGAAGTGGAATGAGTTTTAATCTTCATTTCTTTTGTATTTTACTAATCTGATTAATAACGGAAGATATTACTTATTTTACAAAATAGAATGACAGAATGCTAACGGGTCTTCCTATTTGTTGATTGGGAAAGTTTAGATTGCCTTTCTTTGTAAGTAAATTTTGTATATAACGCTTTTATAATAGGTATTGGTGTAATGTAAAAGTAACTTAAATCATTTTCGGCATATTACAATTCAGTTGATTCCCTTTTTTTGACATTTTGATTTGCTCTTTCCCTTTCCCCCTTTCTATTACGCAAATAGAGTTTTTTTGCCCCGTGTAACTCGTATACTGATTTTATGTGTGGCTATCATTTTTTGTTTTAGTGAAAGCTCTTTGTAAATGCACAATTTTTAACAAATGCACTTGCTGTAGGTAGGTACAGATTTAAGTACCGGGGTGCTAATAAGTCCTTAGCCCGACCAGGAAAGAAACAAGCTCGGAAGCATGTCAGGGACGCGCGTGATTTCGACAACATAGAGACGCGAGCTGTCATCCAGTCCCCCCCCCCCCCGCAAGGCAAGGGGCCGAAGGAAATTCACGCCATTCTGACAGAAACATTAGCTTGTTTCTTTCCTGGTCGGGCTAAGGACTTACCAGCACCCCTGTATTACTGTGTATTTGTGTCACAGAATAATATGGAAGTGTCACATGCTGCAGTTTACTGAACTTAAGTTCTATTCGAACCCACGCTTTCGGCCAGGATATCGCCAATTTTTGTGTACTTTTAATTGCAGCCGTCTCTTACATGGATATAGATTGGATTCGATTGGCTCATGTTTTACCTCCAGTTTAGCAACTATCCGCTTCTCAAGAAGTGAGTTCCATGGAGTTTGTTTTCGTATTCGTCCTGTTTCACAAATAATATCTGTGGCGCAGTTGGTTGAGGCACTGCGCTACAAGCTAGAAGGTCGCGGGTTCGATTCCTGATGGTGACTTTGGAATTTTTCATTGACATAATGGCCCTGGGGTTGACTCAGCCTCTAATAGAAATGAGTACCAGGAGTACTTCCTGGGGGATAAAGGCGGCCGTTGCGTACGGCTGACAACCTTACCACCTTCATGTGCCGACTGTCTTGAATTCTGGGAGCCTTAAAGTCCTGGAATCCTCAGGGCCCGTCCAGGGCTGTAATGGGATTGCTCTACCTTTATTCAGACAATAGTTGATACAGCGTCTTAGCTGCTAATTTGAGTTCTCGCGGCCTGAATGGCTACTGCCGAGGTTTGATGGTGACAGTTCCCATTTACGGTATGCCCTTTGGTCAATTTGCAGTCGTAGAATGAGGTTATCTCAGTACCACGGGGGCGTTAACTTTCTCAGCCACCTAAACAAGAAGCAGTAGAAAATCCTAAGATGCCTTTCGTTGCTTGCAGTTTTGTCGGCCTGAACTGTACTCTACTGTTTTTTCTTTTTGAGATCATAAAACTCATTTCTTACCATGAGAATGGTGGTAGAACTTCAGGGAAAGTGGGACAGTGTGATTCCTTTAGGAATTCCTACCTATGACAGGAATTATTTTAAACACTGGCGGCTGCTGTTAGAAATTTATCATTATGGATGATTAATGAGTCTACATACATGACGTGAATTCAAATCCAGATTCTTACGCACAGACACATAGGATAAAAAAAGTGAAGTACGTGTACTACATGTGGACGCACTTCCACTTACGGTTGGTGTAGGTGGGGTTAAACTTTTCTCGGACGTAGCGTGGCATTTAATTTGTCACTTTCAAGTGTTTTTTGTTATTTGTTTCTTGCATTACATCATGAGCTACGGATATTTTTAAGAGTTTGGAAAACAAAGATCCCAACCGTTTGACAACGTCTTTTAGTTTCGAAGTAAAATATTACAATGAACTGGAGCAAGAAATTCCGAATAAAGAGAATTCGCTTACAAATTCTGAAATATTAAACTAAAAGTATTTAGAGATTCATTGGCACGAATTTGTTTCTGTTTTACGCATTCTGGTCCCACTTGCCTCAGCGGCACGTCTTCGACGCCGGTGAACCGCCAAAACTACACTTGGGCTTTCAGAATTTCATGATATCACTTGCCAGGCAATGGGCCTGTTAAAGGTGTCCAAAGGTATGGAAATTACTGGGAGTTAGATGGGGACTGTAGGGAGAGTGGTCCACAACCTCCTAGCCGTAACGCCATAACCAATCACAAGTTAGTTGGCTGTATGGGGCCTGGTGTTATCGTGCAAACTGATAACACCTTGGAGCAGCAACGTAGGCGTTTTTCGACAAATGACGTGCCGTAACGTCTTAAGGTGTACGACAGTAACGCTCAGCAGTTACAATTTCGCCACGGTCAGTGAAAGCCTCTAGAAGCTCAACTTTATGGACCCAGCAGACAGTTGTCATGATCTTCCTTATTTGTGGTGTTGCTTATAATTTATTTGCGGGGTAACATGATGGGTATTTTCACGTCACGGATGTTTTCCCCCCCTTCATTGGGATGTAGCGGGATTAACCCATCCTCCATCCACTATAAAAATTCCCTACAGAAACTTCTTTCGCTGGTAAGCGTTACATGTCAAATTCATGAGTGTTCCATACGAGTGTGTGTGAGGCTTTTTTGCGCCCGGCGTGCAAACAGTTTTCTGTTATGCAGCTGTTCGTTTACGGTTCTGTGCGCACTTTCCAGCGAAATGTCTAACTCTCGGGCTATGTCGGTCAACATTCTGCTTCTGTCCTGTCTGATACGCGTGTCGTCATCATCTATCCTGCCGCTTTCGAAAGCACTGCACCACATCCAAACGTGTTTCCACGACATTACACGTTCTTATTACAAGTCCATCAACTGACTGGATTTCCATCGGTGCCACACCCTAACCAATTACCTCCATGGAGCAGAGTCTTTCCTGAGAAGATAACAGGTCCTCAGGTAGTCAAGATATTCCACGCATTTTGTGGAACCCGAAGGTTCATTACTGCATTCCAAAGTGTCCGTCACCCATTGCTTTTGTTGAACCAAAGGATCAGTCCAAGTCCGAGGCCCCGTAAAATGTTTCGTAACATTGTACGTTTTTACGTTGAGGAGTTGTTAGCACCTCGACCAACCACCAAGCTGGAGGACCACGCCTTGTCGGCTGTTCGCGAATGCTTATCACTTATTCAATATATCTGCAGCTACCCTCCATATTGGAGGTCGTTCCTCCATCCGCAACTTGAAGGCGCGCCATGTTATGAAAACAGAGACGCATGTATCATGGTGACACCCTTCGTACGCGAATATCAGTCGCACTACGTACTTCCGACATTTGATCAGGTTTCCAGGAGTTCTGCCATCTTGAAAATGATTGTACGACAAAATGGCATTATTACAGTGCCGTCTTGTAGCTGTATGACGCCACCGACGATCTACACTTGCATGTCAGGTGGTGAGATATGCCGTCGAATGGTACAGGTCTATTTTATGCGAGATATGCTCTTGCCTGTGGCTAGTGTTAAACTCGCTGAGGGTTGTTTTAGTTGCTTAGTTGGTTCTGTTCTTTTCATGTCAGCACAATTCCGTGTTTGAATCGTCGTATTTACAGTCGCGATTTTTGTAAGCTGTTAGATGTTTGTTAAGGTCACCATTCACATTCGAAGTCCTCACGAGAATTTCCTGAGTTTACGATTTGGCCTTTGTTTCAGAATTGCCGCACATCATGAACTGAATGAAAGGGGATGTTTATAGGAATAGTTGACCTCCTGCTGAACTTATTGGTGAAAGCGAGTGAGTCTAGGGAACAACAGCCAACTTCCTTGACCACTTTGCCTTTGAAATTTAGGACTGTTAGGAAGTTGGGTGTTTGTGTGCCCTGCATGAGTTATAAAGGCCCGCCTGTTTGTTTGTTTATTTGTATGTTTGTGTGTGAGGCAGTTTCGTAAACGTTTCATGTTTAAAGTTGGGGAGGGGGGGGGGGGGATCGGTAGGTTAGGGTGCAGAACAAAGTAAAACGCATGATGTACAGATGCGACCAACTGAGAGGAACTCCTTAATGTTCGCGTGTAACTGACCAACGACCTAGCTGTGATCGTCCACTTTGTGAAGTAACGCTGAGCTGCCTTACTAGTGTTTCGTCTCGGTAGATTAAGGGTGTCCAATACGGAGCTGGGTACAGCAGAATTTGCTAAGCCGTAGATACCGAGATGTTATTTGACAGTTTAATTTACGTAAAGCACTACTAATACGTTTCGAAATTATTGTGACTTTTCAGCAGTGAAATTTATGAGTTAGTTAGAACTTCATAGACATATACATTATATGTGAAATATGAGTACGTAATTATTCTTAACGTATGTCACTATATAACAAAGTACATCTATTCCAGTAATGGCATGTCAAACTGCTGTCACTGTGCTGCTGTTCCATTTGTAAGCTATATAGCATTACGACTAACATTGTCATCGAGGGGTCTATGCAATATGCTGGAACGGTTCGGTTCGTGTGTTAGTAATATGTGTTTATATGGACACACGGTGCGATCAGAGAGTGTTTATGCCTGATTAGTTGTGCATGTTTCCACTCACAAGGAAAATGGTTACCTTGGGCGTGACAGATGGGATTAATTGCCGGACGGCTTCAAGCATGCACATTCTTTAACGTACTGGGGACTTGTTGTCTGCCGTATGACGTCAGTCGTGAGGCGCTCTCAGTTCGTGCGTAAGAATGCACAGTACGAGACAGAAGCGCAAAACTCTTATGCGCCTGGTCGCCCAGGGGACTAACTTTTGTACGTTGGTGCCTGGTATTCTGAGCTCAATTACTGCAGTTTTTGCTTACATGCGGAAATGTGTTTTGGTTTACATTCACCGACCATCAATCCACAGATTCAAAGCAGAAATAATAGACTGAAGATTGACATCACAAGGTCTCCACATGCTATCTAAATAATTACCAACAAGGTAGGCAATGTGCGTATGACGTAATATTGAGGCGCATTCGAATAATCATTGTTGCAGCGAAAAAGCAGTATTACATATTATGATCGTGTGCTTGTAGCCTTAGGGATCCAGCATGCTATGCGCTTGCGCCATGTTGTCCTCTGTGGCTTGCCTCGCTCTGCAGTATTTTTCCACATTATCTCATAAACGGCACAATTTTCGAGTACAAATTATTTAACATAAACTGTGTGTTTTGATTTTCTCTACAACGTTTTTCTGAAACTTTTTCTCATTCCAAGAAGAACTGAGCGAGACACGATTAAAAGCTGTATATTGGTCGTCATGTAAAGTACCCGTTATTCTTGTCCGATTTTAATGCAACTTGAATTTTCTGGACAGATTTTCGGAAAAAACTCAAGAACCAAATTTCATGAAAATCCATCAAGTGGGAGCCGAGTTGTTCCATGAGGACAGACGGTCTGACGGACGGACAAAACGAAGCTGACAGTCGCTTTTCGCAATTTTGCCAACGCGGCGAAAATGTGATTACAATTATATTCGTTTTCTTGCATATTTTCAACTTCTTATTTGATTTTAAAGCCTTATAACTTAAGACCGCAGTTAATAAACAATTTTAGCTACGACAAAGAGAAGTCTAAATATAATTAACAATTTTATATGAAATATAAACCAGTAGTGTCCGTGATTTCAGGCTTCCACTGCGAAGTAGCTGAGAACAGCTGTCTTCTGGGTTATTACGCAGCCAGTAGAAGTCAGGAATTACCTCTACTGTCTGCATATTAACCCGGAAGATTGCAGTTCTCAAATCAGTAGTGATTTAAATCCACAGAAACACAACGGTTGACCACCGTACGTTTATTTATTGTTCCTCTACGTGTTTCCTTCGTTCCATTGAACCTTCATCAGGTAGAAATCACAGGTCCGTAAATGGAAAGGTGTGCTATGGAAGGTGCTACTTCTTCACAGTTAGCAATTATGTAAAGTTGAGATCTGACTTTTTTTATGTTTTGCTGACCGTGCATCTCAGTATAATCTTAGCAGTTGACCAATTTAATGCACAAATTCTTGTTTCTTAATAAGTTTATTATATTCCCCTACATGTCTCGAGTACTGTTGTGCTCATCATCAGGAGGTCAAATTGTATTATACAGCATCTGGTATCGTCACACTCTGCAGGTGACCGTCCGCACGGCCACCTGCAGAGTGTGACGATACCAGATGCTGTATAATACAATTTGACCTCCTGATGATGAACACAATATTGCTCGAAACACGTAGAGGAATATATTAAACTTATTTTTGAAAAATGTGTTCATTAAGTTGGTCGTTTGCTAAGAGTGAGATCTGACATTAAAGAAACGTATGTAATAACAGTGGCGTACCGAGGGGGGGGGGGATTGGGGTGTTCAAACCCCCCCTCCCCGAAATTCCGAAGGCCCTCTAAAATCGTGCCAAACTCAACCCGATTGTGAAAACTGTTAAAAATTGCTGAATTTAGGACGCAAACACAATAAGATGTTCGGAAAGAAAAAGGCAGTAAAATTCTAAAACTACTGCCGGTTCGCAATTGTTTTACATTAGCAATGACAATTAAATTGGCTGTCATCATAAATAGTCTTAAAGTACCAAAAATTAAGAAACTTTTACTATATGAATTGAAATTTCTTGTACCAAATTGCAGCTGCCTCCAGAACCCCTGACTAGGGGGCTACCGCCCCCCAGATCCCCATTCTCTCTGTCCTCAACTGAATTTGTTGAACCCCCCCGAACAAAATTCCTGGGTACGTCACTGTGTAATAATATCACATTTTACCTCCTTTTACGGTTTTATATAAAGCCTGAGTATGAACCTTTGGCGCCGATACATGTAGCTTATTCTTACAATATTCGTACGAAGCAATATGTAGACAGTAGCTGTATTTGGCGGAAATTATGTATTCAACATGAATAAATGTCCAGATCTTTTCCTGTGATCATACATCCTTTTTCGTAGTCCGTTGAATGATGCTGTCAGTTGCTCAAATATAAATAGTCGAATGATTGGCTGATAAGGAGAAATAAATTGGAAGAAAGTGCCCTGACGTGAATTCAGGTCCTATCCGGCATTTATCTGAAGAACGGCTGAGAGCCACGAAAACCGTGAGGGGGTTTGTTGTCCTCGTTGAAGAGTCTTAGCATGCACTTTCTGAACGGTAGTTAAAATCTTACCTACCCGAGACAACCTGCCCGGTATACGATAGTTTACTAACGAGACTCAGGGCTGTTATAAGAGTCTGCTGAGACTTAATCCAATTTTTTTGCCCCTAACGCCATTGCGTTATTGGGTACACACAGTACGATATTTAAACCGTCCATATATGTAGTAGTTTAAAAGCCGTAGAATCTGTAGCTGGGAAACATGGAATATATAATTTTGAGAAGGAAGAGTTGCTGACACATGAAGCTACTGTTATCCTGTCTGACAAAGGGCCAGTAGTTGTGTGGTAGCCATTAATTTGACAGCGGTTTATTCATGCGCGATTATTCATCAGGCCGAACTCCAGTTTCCGCTTTAGAAAGACAGAACGCTGGTATTATATTTTCACTGTTTAAACGTGTTTTACCCTCCATGATGTCAAACGTGTCTGAATTACTAAATGGATATCCATGTTAAAGCGTTCCACAAAAGGAACCACAAATCTGCATCTCTTTTGTGGACTTTGTTGCTGAAACGTATATTAGTCAGAAATAAGTTTCCTTGTAACAGGATTTTCGCAGTGTTTGGTATACAGAGGTACTTACTGTGTCACCTTACTCAAACACGCCTACTATATACGACTTCCTCTCAATACGCCTCCTGCGGCAACCATGCATGAACACTCCTTAAGACCAACTAACACTGTAGCGAAAATTATTAAATGGGGGTTTACTGGTTACTAAAGCTTTTAACAGATTGGCCTATTGTTATTTTAGAACCTCGCTCTTAATTGTTTACTTATATTCCTTCTACAATTGGCTGTATCGTCATGCAGATGGATGTAGTCCATCCTCTTCGTATTAATTTTCCCATAAGGTCCTTTTTTAATATTGTTCTCTCATTTTTGCTTAGGTAAACCCAGGATTCTCTTCCCGTGAGGTTCCCTGATCACATTTTTGCTTTATTTCCTCCATATATAACACACGTTCCGCAAATATCGACCGTACATGTTTACACACCTAACAGTATTATGGGAAGAGATGGATTATGAAGTTTCATATGATCTGTACAAGTTAAGGTGTTGCTGACGATGGACTGTTGCAACGTTCGTGACTATCACAGAGGACATTTTTCGTAGTCTTTGATCTCATCAAACCTGGTGTACAGTCAGCCGCCGGAATTATTGCCTGTCTCATGTGTCAAACATAGAAATTCCCTATTCTCTTGGGGCATATTTAAGTAGGTAGGAAATAGTTTCGATCGCTGAACACTCTTGACCAATCCTTCTCTCCGTATCCCGGCTGAAGGAAACATTTTCATAAACTTGTGTTTGAGGAAACCTATACAAGACAGGTAGTGCATGTATGACATAATATTGCAGCGCATTCGTGCAGCAATTGTTGCAGTGGATAAACATTAAGTATTACATATTCTGAGTGTGTAATTGTAGCCTTATATATCCGGCATGCAAGGCGCATGCGCCGTATTTTCAACTGTGGCCTGCCCGGCTGTATAATATTTTTCCACATTATCTCATAATACGGCACGATTTTCGAAAAAAAAATTATTGAACATAAAATGTGTACTTTGATTTTCTCTCCATCTGTCTGAAACATTTCTCGCTCCAAGAGAAAATGAACGAGATGTGATAAAAACTGTATATCGGTCGTCATGTACAGTACCCGATATTCTTGTCCGACTTTAATGAAACTTGAATTTTCTCGACAGATTTTCGAAAAGTACTCAAATACCAAAATTCATAAAAATCCGTCCAGTGGGAACCGAGTTGTTCCATGCGGGCGGACGGACATGACGACACTAACAGTCGCTAAAAGTAAACAATGCCCAAAATAACAACCAGGTTATTCTCGTTAACTTATTTTCTCAGCCTTAGAGCGTGGCAAAAAGAAATTTGTGTTAGTATGAAAAAAAGTACACTTAAGTTCCACGGAACAGCTAAAATACATATTTACACAAAATAACGAATGGCATAATCAGTAGCTTCTTAGTGTTATATGCTACTTAATATTTATAATTTACTGGTAGCTATTAGTGTGAATTAATTACAAAAAAATATGTCTCTAAACTTTAAACATTTAACAAATATAAGAGTGTGTCATTAACTGAAGCTACCGCATTCTGGCTGACTGGACCAGTGCGTCCCTGCTGCGGCAGCGTTGCGCTTTCTTAATACGAGAAACAAGTGGATTTACAAAAACGGTGTCGAACACACAGACACCACTCGAATTGCATGCAGTTTCAATAAAGGCAATTTCAGACCTACTCGATTGAAACAAAATCGAAATAGCAACATTTTTTAAATGTCTGTGTAGTTGACCACTCGTACACTCAAATCTGACTTGTGCCGGTGTATCTGTAGCTTCTAGCCATTCAACCGATTCGTGATTCTGTGAAAGTCTGTGGCAGTGGTTCACCCATCGTGTTGTTGTGGACATTGTACAGAGTCTGTATAGTTGGCCAGCCTGTCTTTCAGGTAATTGCTTTCCATTGTACTAACACATTGTATTACCTTTTTTATTTTTACTGCGCCTAGCAATGAAAGAATGTCGGCCCATTGACAGACATCTGATAATGAGGTAGAGAAACGCGTGAAATAATGAAATAACTTGAAACGCCATCTTGATGCAACTAGGTAATTTTATTGATGTATTCTTAGCTCGATATGTTTCGGGTACATACGCCCATCATCAGGAGCATTAGATGTTTAGTTGCAGCATATGGTTTTCTGCACCGAGTTTTTGGATGGGTGGTGATCTTGAGAGCCGCTGCGTAGGTCGTGTGCGCGGTGCGGATGGTGCCGTGCAACACGGCACGGCTCCAACTCAACATCCAGTGCTCCTGATGATGGGCGTATGTACCCGAAACATGTCGAGCTAAGAATACATCAATAAAATTACTTAGATGCATCAAGTTGGCATTTCACTTTATTTCATGAGGAAGATGCGCGGTCAAACAACCCTCAAGTTTCGTGAAATAATGTGTATATCAGCCACACTTCCACACACTCGACAATATGCAGCATAGTATTACCTTAAATAGCAAGGTATTTTGTTTCACTTTACTGTTTTTCTCTTTCTTTACTGGATTATGTTTACATACACAGCTCTGTTCATTACCTTTTATTTGGTCATATTGTCTGCTTTCTGTTATTTTCTTTTATTCATATCCCACGAGGCCCTGAAATTGCTGTAAATATTAACGTTATTACGCTGGATATAGTTGTTTCCTTTCATCGTGTTTTCTTTGCCATGAAATGTTCCGCTGAGCACAAAATTAGTGAGTATGATGGTGTAGTGAAGAATTAACCGTACAATTCCCGATGCAGCAAGGTTTGTTCGGTACTTCCAGAATTCGTCATTGTGCCTCAGAATGGCGTGGCAACTGAATATGCCCTTTCAACCACTCGGACATGATTGATACATGATACCCTCCGCAATTTTTTGTGCCTGCACGCGGCGCGTGTTCTGTTCATGTGCACTAAACCTTGTCCCCCCACCCCCAACCCACCCCATTCAAGTACTTTTGCTGGCTGCCTTCAAGAAGAATCAATCTTCATTATTCAGACCGTCTCGTGCTGCTAATTATGTACCATCACAGCTGCTGAGCATGGGCATGAAAGAGGGACACACACTGTGCATAGACTAATATGTAGCTATAACAAACTGCTCACATTAATTAGAAGAAACAGCACTATTGCTTAGGACGTGCCCTCTGCATGTTAGTGTTTAATTGCGTGGGAGGCAGAATATGTGGCTTTTGGAGGCAGATGAATTTTATTTGGTAGTTAAAATTAACCTTGCTTTGACGTTAGCACTCTTTCATGCATTAGCCTCTTCTCCCTTAACGTCAGCTAAACGAATAAGAAAATGTACTATAAAAATTGCTGCCTTTATTCATATAAAAAGATGAATACTGTGCCGCTACATGCAAAGCAAGCACGCGGGGGAAACAGGGGTAGGTATAATCATACTCATACTCGACCTCGCGCGGCGACAGAAGGTGGTGGGTGGTCAGTACCACGCCCCGGCCGCTGTACCCCAGGGAAGGAGACCCGGTACCGATTGTACAGGAGGTTGGGTGAGCCTCGGGGCAAGTTTGAATGGGTCTGGAAAAATCTCATCCCCCACCGGGGTTCGAAACCCGAATCTTTATACCGACCGAACTATCCGATTAATATTAAAAATAAGTATTAACAATATCCGTCTGTATAATCTGACTTCCGACATTATTACTCTTGAATATAAGAACCGCTGTGTTAAGTGTGGAAATAATGAAAGTAAGTAGCCTATTTTCAAGGCCTAACGTGAACTTGGTGGACACGACTAATTAATTTTGATGTGTAAAAAGTAACATCACATGCACTGCCGTCTGTCCGCTGTGTAGTTTCATTCGATGAAGAACCGTTATGCTACTTTGTTTTCCCCTGGCGCTACAGATCAAATGGGAGCCTAGGCCGTCCCATTGTTTAGGTTTTTAGATCACCCGCACCCGGTAGGACTGCTCCGTACGAGAGACCGGCCCGTCCCAGAGGTCGATACCTAACCAGCACACATAAAAACAAAAGACAAACATCCATGCCATCAGCGGGTTTCGAACCAGGGATCTCATCAAGCTAGCGGCCGCACACCTATGTCTTAGATCACACGGCCACCGGGATTGGCAGTTATGTCATGTAATGGTGTGTGTATTCACTGTGCAGTCTTCAAGGTATGTCTGTACATGTCTGCTTGGTATTATCGATGTAATAAAACTAAACCAGGCGTATACTTCCACCGAAATGTAATTAGTGCCGTTTGTAACAGTTCTGTCGTAATCAGAACACGGTGCAGCGATTGTTATCGTCACATAACATTAAGTATGAAATAGGCAAGAGAGAAATTTGTGTCGTACTTGAAAACATTTGGCACACTTCTGGCGTCTGTAGTTCTTACCAAACGAGGCCTCTAGACTCTACCTATCCATGTCAAATTTTTCCCAATATGTTAGTATAAATGATTTCGTTTTAACCCTTGGATTACGGAGAAAAAAACTTCCTGCTTTTACGGAACTCAGTACATTTTGTACCCGTATTTTTTAAATTATTTTCTCAACTTTTATTTAAGTTTCGATAATATAATATATTTATTTACTGCAATTGGGTTGTTACCTGGTGGCAGTGGTTATTTTACATGTAAACAAAACATGAAATTGGTTACTACTAGATTTAAGTCGAGAGGGCTACATGAGAAGCATGTAGTGGCAACTTGGAATC
>Ga0123354_10004541_pt1 | contig 19687 bp, 10 predicted proteins | sample TergutLab28metaG_2_FD_97872 | JGI IMG/M metagenome (GOLD analysis project Ga0123354, IMG submission 97872) | Labiotermes labralis P4 segment gut microbial communities from Petit-Saut dam, French Guiana - Lab288 P4 | ecosystem: Host-associated > Arthropoda: Insects > Digestive system > Gut ...
GACACATACCAGACCCACACACATATGGACACTGTACAGGATCCACACGTATGCACCTGGACACAGTACCGGACCCACAGTTACACACCTGGACACATACCAGACCCACACACATATGGACTCCGTACAGGATCCACACTTATACACCTGGACACAGTACCAGACCCACAATTACACACCTGGACACATACCAGACCCACACACATATGGACACTGTACAGGATCCACACGTATGCACCTGGACACAGTACCGGACCCACAGTTACACACCTGGACACATACCAGACCCACACACATATGGACGCTGTACAGGATCCACACTTATACACCTGGGCACAGTACCGGACCAACACTTGAACAGTCTTTCTTGACTCGCTGTTTCAGCGCAACCATAAAATATAAAATATTTTGTGAAGATGACAGTTCTGAGGATTATGCTCAAATTCAGTTAATTTACCTGCAGTAGGTTTTACTTGTACAGAATTTTTTAGTGCGAGACTGAGCAGGGCTGAACAATCTCATGGTCGCTATGCGGCAACGATGTTTTCTGCTGTGCGGCCAGTGGTCGCGCGACAAAACGCCCTGTATATTACAGATCCTTATTGTACACTTCATATATGAGCTTCGATTTAAGCTGGGTGTCCTTGAAAATAATTAATAATGTAGAATGTAAAGTGTCACTTTGCACACCATAAAGGCATGTGGAAGAATGGCTGTGTAGCTACACTCGTCCTTGACCTCGGCACGAGATTGGTATAAGTTAAATATGCAGGCCTCTTGGTGCGTTTACTCTGAAACACTTGTGTAAATTTATAAAACATTAAATTAATATACGTCAAGCACAACTATTTTTTTATTGCGCAAGAGGCTGCATGTTTCGACCGTTTTAAACGGTCATCATCAGGTCTTCTAACATATCGACTCAACAGATGCTGTGTACATGTTGGGATCCCAATATGCTTACATTGATAAAATACATAAAATCTAACATGTTAGATTTTATGTATTTTATTAATGTACATATATTGGGATCCCAACATGTACACATGATCTGTTGACTCGATCTGTTAGAAGGCCCGATGATGACCGTTTAAAACGGTCGAAACATGCAGCCTCTTGCGCAATAAAAAATAGTTGTTCTTGGCGTATATTAACTTAATGTTTCAGTATATTCTTAGCACATCGTGATGTCTTCCATCAAACTTGTGTAAAGTGTTTCGAGTCTTAAAATTTAAGGCATTTGAAACATTTTATATCTTTCATGCCTCTTAATCCATTGTAGTTGCCATACTCGTATAAAACTGCTCCGTCCGTGCCCTTTCTTCACTACCACTAATTGCACTTCCAACTAGGTTTTATTTTTATTACTACTTTTGCTTATTCTTGAGTTTTTTTTTTGTGGGTGTCCTATATTATTTGTTGAAGGTTTTCGTTGTAGTTCTTATTACGTCGAATTTGCAAGTGGGTTCTTCGTGCCGTGGTTCAGCCTTTTGCGACTACTCTGTCAAGCCTTTCTCCTCAGATGGAAACGTGAATTGAGATTTTGAGATATGGTGTAGTCTTGTTATCGCGTTGTTTCATTCATGACGCGAGAGAGTGTCTCTGTGAGTTGGACACTGTGTGTTACGGTCTGTGTGTTGACCGAACCAGAAGTATCTGACTGAAAAAGCCGAAATATTTCCTTTCGTTATGTTCACCAGCAGTTTGTTCGGTCTGCAAGAGAAGAAGGTGAAAATTTGTAAAATGTATGGAATGTAGATGAATGCAGGCTGTAGGAACGTAATCACACTTTCTTGTTCTGTTGACCAAAGACTCCTTCATCAAATTTTAGCCTATCAAGAACAAATAGCTAATCGATAGATAATCATATGGCCATTTTTGCTGCAGCTGTTGAGCGTGCGCAAGTCTTTATTTCGGCAAGAGGTACGAGATACTCGTACACTGACATCTTGCAAACCCAAGCCGAGCGCTGTTTTTCCTCGTTCCTCGGAAATGGTAATTTATTGCTTCCATGTGCTATTTTTCGCCTGCAACATCTTTATCGGGTTATTCTGTGCCTGATTTTTGTCTTCTTCCATGCATATTATTATTATTATTATTATTATTATTATTGCACCGTTTTCTTGCTTTTTTTTATCTGTGGTGCTGACTTATGACAGAAATGCACGATAACCCAGATATCTGGACGGAACTTTGCAGTGCAGTCACGCATAATAACTTGAATCGCAACATTTTGCATCCGGGAATTGAAAGATGTGACTTCGTCTGTAGGCGGGATATTGGATACACAACTTGTAATCCCTGTTAACCATGTGCTTTAGTAACAATTTTCCTAACGACCGAAATGACTACGTACGTCATCAGTACTGGAGCCCTAAGTACCCATCTCCAGAAAAGGTAAATCGTGTCGTTAACACCAAACTCCTTGCCTAACTGAAGTGAGCAGAATTCTTGAGAATCTAATAGTTTCTTAATTTCAGTTTTAATATTATCCTCCCATCTACGCCTAGGTCGTCAAAGTGGTCTCTTTTATTCAGGCCGTATCGTTATTAGCACATAGTCTTTAAACACTGTCAACAGCGCAACATTTTCGTGTCTTTATTTATGTTGCAGTCATAAAATCATGGAGTGAAGTCTATGTTCGTTTACTGTACTGCCAGGCGTTTCATCAAATTTGTATTAGTGACGTAATCATGTGCTTTATCTTACAAAAAATGAGCAAGTAGTGAATACACTGCTTCTCATTTGTTGGTATCTGAAATGGAAGTACGGTACATGTTCTATAACGAAAGAATGCCATTCACGCAGATGTTCCTCCGTCCCGCCATAATTAGATGGCGTCATCTAGATGAGTCGTAGCGATGGTGTGTCCACCACGTGGTTTGTTTCAAACTTAACCGTTAAACTGAGTTCTTAACGTCGTCTCTATCCAGAGCGCCGACACAACGTTTGCAGTGCGGGAGAACAACCAAAGGAAGAGCGAAGTGTGCCCAAGGCTTCATTATCAGTGTGTGGTAATATACGAGTCGAAGTGACGCAAGTGCCGGAGGAAATACGAGGTAAACTGTTAGACATCGTGATTTGTCGTGTGTTTCAGATTACTATACTGATTGATACATACGAGTTGCTGAGTGCAGAATGTGTTACGCGGTGGTGTCATGTCTCACGGTGCGTTTGCCTGGACAGAGTGGGTGAATTTTATATTTGTAGTTCCGTGCATCGTAATTCTAGGTTGAAGAAATCCAACAAGATGCAGCTATATGCAGATATTTAGCAGTAAATAAATATCTGCATATAGTTGCATCTTGTTGGATTTCTTCAACCTAGATTGGGTTAAGTCAACGAAACTTCTGTCAGGAAGGTACTTTAGGCAATTTTTCGAAGCGGGTATTTCGTGATTACGAACTTACAGAGTTATAGCTATAGCAGAGTAGCGGGTAGAAATTTTCGCACGAAAAGTTGGCCTAAAGAATTTTAACTGAATTGAATTATGGTAGGTGAAAAGTTATTGTTCAGGGGATCTTAATCTGTGGACCTATACAGTTGATAGGCCTATATAAAACCGATGCTAATTGTACTGGCTGGGTACCATTATATTTAGTTTATAAACTGGATTACTACATTCTGATTACATATATATATATATATAATTTATACATTTGGGGACAATTTGACCTTGATTATATCCAAAATGTTGTCGATGTTATTTATGCGGCTACGTCTTGGCACTAAAATACGAACAAAATTTTGGTCGAAATAGCAGAAGGCAAGAGATCACTTGGGTGATAGTAGCGTTGATGGTAGGTTCCGTAATATTGAAAACGATTTGTAGAAAAACCGGAGAAGTGAGGGGATTGGATTTTTCTCACCCATGGTAGGGCCTATTGGCAGGCTTTTGTGTACAAGGTGTTCCAGTAGACCAGCTGAGCGACTTGTGGCTTCACAAGAATGATTCGACGCCTTGGAAATGTTGAAGTTGCTACTTTGTACAGTTTATCTCTAACAAGAAGGATGCCTGTATATTTTTAAACACAATCTGCATTCTTGGTCTTGACCCTTGCGGGTAGGTCAGGCTTCCTTGTGTAATGTTGTGCGGTCATCTTTCCTAATAGGAACATAAAAAAAATCAGGCATATTTTTAGTTGTTTATTTATTACAGATAAGATATTCGTGCTAAGTTAACACTGGCGATATAAATTAGTGGCCTGTGAGAGAAAATCCGAGAAAGTCTTCTCCAACGCGACGCACCGAACTTTGCGGATGAGTGGTTAGCGTCCCTGCTGTATATTCTTGGGATCCTGGGTTCAAATCGCGGCCGGAAGAGCGGCTAGCCTTTTTACGGGGTTCTTCAATTTTTCTGTCCGATTGGTCTCTTCCCTTCTCGTGGACCTGGCCCACTAAGATGCACGAAAGAACCCGCCACTGGTTGTTAATCCTGAGCCTCATATCCTGTTTCATGTAACTGCAATATGTTATCCTCCTAATGTCTCCTAAGTGACTTCTTTTCTGTAGATTTTCCGGCTAAGTTTAGTTTGAATTTCTTATACTGTGCGTTCTACAGGTGCCATCAGTTTCCCCTTATATAGCCACGCCGGTGAATTGAATGCGTTAAGCTTCTAATTCATGTTTGTTCTTCCTCCTCTTGCTTTTTGCCTAAGTCCACGTTTTCCTCATTGTATGTCGTTCGTAAAAAAAAAACCTTCGATGTATGTTCTTTCCTAATGTACTGCTCTCACCCATCTACAGAGAGCAATGGATGACTCACAGTGTTACATGTTCTGATCGTTACCGACTTCGAATTACATTTTTTCCGGGACGGAAGCGAATAACGAATCTGTACAAAGGATTAAGGATGTGAACAAGATGACAGCATTTATTACTATCGCAGGACGGAAATGCTGCACACACTAAAGCGTCTCGACATGTTTGCTGTGTGCTGGCATTTTCGTACATGTCAGCCTACTCACTAATGAATCGCGGAATATCAGTCAGCATAGGATCTAGGCCACGAGCTAGACGACATCGCTGCGGTGGGAGGGTATTTCTCTTTGTTACTGCATCCAGACCGGCCCTGGTGCCCACCTAGCTATCTGGTTTGTTCCTACCAGCGGCGACGCAACCATGCGTGAAGCTGATCGTTCACATCCATCTAGTACCAGCGTTACGAATGTATGGAGTTGTACCTCCCAGGCCTTGCGTCTTTATGACGTGATATAGGTACTTGTACGGTAGGTGTATAACTGTTTGCAGGCGTGTTGGCAAAACTGCAAAAAGCGTCTATTAGCTTTGTCATATCTGTCTGGCCGTTCGTCCGCCCACATGGAACAACTCGGCTCCCACTGGACGGATTCTCATGAAGCTTGATATTAGAGTATTTTTAGAAAAATCTATCTAGAAAATTCAAGTTCATTAACATCTGACAATTAGGGGTACTTCAGATGAAGACCAATATAGATTTTTTTATCAAATCTCGCTCATTTCTTCTTAGAATGAGAAATGCTTCAGACAAAAGTTGTAGAGATACTAAAAAAAACACACACTAACAGACAATAACTTTTTTAAATCCTGCCTTTTATGAGACAATGTGTAAAAATTTCGTAGAGCCGAACAGGCCACAGATGACAGTAAGGCGCATGCGCATTGCATGCTGGATACCAGATGTTAGTAACAGACTGTGTAATGTTTTTCCACTACGAATGTCGTTGCAGGAACGCGTCTGAGTGTTACATACGGTATTTATGTACGCTGCCTCTTGTTTCTTTGCTGCCTGGTCCGCGCATTGTGATCAACTCAGACTTCACGCAGTGTTTCCCGGCAAAGCGGTCGAAGACCTATTTAGTGCGGAAGTGGCGAACACGTGTAGCTTTATTGCTACTTTTCCATGCACTTTCATGGTGTTGTGCTTAAACACGAGTACCTTTCTGTTGATGCCTACAATCTACTAGCATCCAGATTTTTGCCTATCCAAATTTATATCTTCAGGCACATACGTAATTTCTCATCCTGTTTTCAACCGCTGGCACCTAAAATTTCGTCGCTTCCAATAAACTTTTAGCCGAGTAGGTAAAGTTCACCTTAGAACAGGCCACGAAGGCCGAAAGGGGGAGTAGAGGTATAGCTCTAGTCTTTTCTTAACCTCGGCGCTAGGTCGCTTTACCCCCGGGAAAGACCCAGTACCTATTGTATAGGAGGCTGGATGGGCCCCAGGGCCGGTCTGGACGGATGCAGAAAATCTCGCCCCCACCGGGATTCGATCCCCGGACCCTCCAGCCCGTAGCGAGTCGCTATACCGACTGAGCTATCACGGCCCATTGTTAGCCGAGTATGGGATATGTAAATCATCTTCAGGATAATATCGTTATATTTTATCAAGTTTCGGTGTCTTGAAGTTTATGCGTATGATAGATCGTTTTTGTTTCATACACTGTGCAAAATGCTTTCAATTTTAATGCACGGTTCAGACTTCGAACTCTTCCTTCACCCTGTACCGTGTCATGTAATTTGCGGATATGTGACTTCAGCACAGACCCGTATAAATGCATTGGCCCAATGACAATCGAGCCAAGACGTCTCACGTACTAAGAAACGGCTTGCCATGTCGAATTAACGGGGGTGATGGATCGATATTCTATTGGTCCAGAAGTTGTACCTTAGAGTATTACGTCGTAATCTTCATTAATTTATGTTTCCGAGTACCATCGAACGTCGCGGTCGGGTAATTGGCACTTTTTCTGGGTCCCGGATTGAAATAAAATTCCTCGTGGCGTTTAGTTCTAATCAGATATCAGGATAATAAGTCAGGCCACGACAGTCCCGTTCCAATTCTCTTACTATTCTTAAGCGTCCTGTCACTCTCTGCTATGTAATTGAAGGAGTTTTTAAGCGGTCCAGGAATGTGTGCTAGGTATATTAAATATAACGGCTTTTGCACTGTAATTTAGATATATTTGTGCTAGTGTCGGGTGTTAGGTCCTCCCACCGCCGGGACTACGAACGTTGATATTCAGGTTCCAGTCTTCCTGTCTGCAGAACTGGCAAGCGTACCTGTATTAAAAACGCTGAGGTTTGAAATAAAGTGATACTAAAATGGTTTGTACTTCGTGTGTTTTAATCCTGGTCGGCAATGCAGTTACGGTATTACGCCTACCGGATGAACTAAAAAAAAGTTCTGCGCTTTCCACGTTGTGTATTTATGTGTTTTCTTCTGATGACCACAATAAAGATGTTATTTACTCTGCCGAATGTAATCGGCTGGCATGTATAATGAATATGCAGTATTAGGAAGAATCTGAATCCTTAAATGCAGTTCTGATAGATTTCATGGTTCGTAGGTTAAGAATCCCGTATCTGATTTCATTTGTGTCATGCGGACGTTGGTTCTGTGTGCATTGCACGAAAGTTGGTAATGTTGAGAGACCTATTACCGCTTTCAGGCGACAGAAAATTTTAATACACGCCTAGTTATTTATTATTTTTTGTTTCTATCTGGTAATGGCACTGGTTTACTCTAGAAGGAGTCCATTTTTCGATACTTGTTCTTAAAAAACAAAATTTGCGTAACAGCGACAGTTCCTGTGCAAGCTGCTGCCAACTCCGTTGGCGTTGTGCGGACTCTGTCAAGTGTAGATTGCCTCGTACAAACGGTAACGTTCTAGTGAATCGGCCGTTGCTGTAAACCGTTAGAGTATCATTAAACCCATTGAACTGTGTAGGTTTGTGTCTAGATAGGCTGCAGACAAACCACAGTAGACACGGTGTGTAAATTGATGTAACATTTCGGTTTCTTTATGGGCAGTAATTGGCAGTCCTGGTAGGAACTTTCATTGCGAATGCCTCATTCATGTATTCTTGATCCTCGAATATATCCTTATCAGTTTGCAGCGTAGGTCTGTGACCCTTACACAATAAATACACATTTCATTAAGAAATTTATGCGATTAATGTGGACGTGCAGAAATATCTGCATTTCTGCCTCAGAAACACTTCTGGTAATTTATGCCGTCGTAATCACGGCGCTGTAAAGGGCAGGTGGATTTTCGCCGAGGAATGTACTTATGCATAGTCGAGTTTTCCAGTATCCTCAGAGTTGAAGTTGTTTACTAGAGGATTAGTCCTTGTATCCTTGGAACGGGACTACTTTGGGGTTTCCCCGCTATCGGTTTGCCCTACGTGTAGCAGAAACTTTTTAACATTATCCGAGCTCTTCTTCCTAAAACGAACAGTGCTGATATGTACCCTTCTCTCTTTTCGTCAGTTTTCAAGACGCAGAGTATGGTGCACGGACGGACACTGTGATACTTTCTCTTGTCGGCTGCTGTAATCCGGTGGGGGTTTGCCTGAGTGGATCTTGCCGGTATCTTTGTAAGGGCGCTAGTGTGGATCTTTCCTCACCGGGGTTTCATCGTATGGACTGTAGGTTGGACTCTTTTTTTCTTCCTTGAGATTCCCCTCCCATGGGGATTTTTTGTCGTATCCCACCAGCAGCTCTAGTTTATGATTTTTCACGTGTCCTATCATTGGTAGTAGTCAAGGATTTCCCTGTACGTGTGTGTGTTTTCTCATTTTAGCGTTTCATCTAGTCAGCCGATTTTCACAAAACTTACTAGAAACATAAGAAGATGCACCAGCACTGTAATTGTTAATTACCTGCTGTCGGTACGGCATGGAAAGCGCACGAACGCGTCGAAGCCGGAACGCCACTAACACCGCTCACTTTAGATCCCGTGTTGATTGATTGCACTGGACCTCGGAAAGACGTAACTGTCAGTTTAGCGATGGCTAATGCACCATTGGAGGCTTGCGTGTGAAGTATTATATGGAGATCATAAACGTACCCAGATACTATGTGTGGAATATTGGTTCATGAGGCAACATTCATGAGCATACCGACTTTGAAAAATTTTTAAGCTGTATCTATGCGAATTGGTGACTGTTCGACGGCTCACATGAGTTTTCGAATCGCAGAAGAAATACGATATAATGAAGTGTAGAAGTTTCACTGTAGATTTTCATAAATTCGGAATGGAGGCCATTGTCAGTTTGGGGAGTCGGCCTGTTGAAACACAGTCGTTATTTATACCGGAAATTGAAAGCATTGTTCGAAGCGGAATGGTGGTTGTCCGTCAACAGAGAGGCGTAAGTAGAAAATAGGTGTCACGCCTGAAATATCGAATGTGCTATACCGCAGTCATGGGTAAACGTGTACATAATATTGTAACCATTTTTAGTGGAGGGCGGGATGACAGTAACTGGCCTATTTAAAAAAAAAAAACTATGTATGAACTAATAACCACGATTTATGGATTAAGGCAAGACCAAATAACCGTTACAAACCTTCGGTTTACACGAGATCAGTGAATTTATTGTCCAGATGATTATCAGTTTTTTCAATAAATACCACTGAGTTACGCATAATAGTACAATGTAACGGTGCTTCGTTTGTGGCGGCTGGGAAGGAGAAAATGAGCAATTACTTCGATATTCACGTCAGTTACAATTCCACCAGTGCTCTTTATTCATATTTTTATCAAATACAGGAACTTTTTTATTGATGGCACGACAGCCCCTAGTGGGCCAGGGCTTCCTCATTATCGAGGCTTCACGATCACACCCACATTCCACAGTCAGAAGGACTCCTTTGGACAAGTGATCAGCCCGACACAGAGACCTATATTTGACAACACACAACACTCGCAAGAGACAGAGATTCATTCCCCGGCGGGATTCGAATCCGCAACCCCAGGAAGAGAGCGGCCGCAGGCTGACGCCTTAGGCCGCGGCTACATTGGAGCCAGAATCGACACAGCACAGCAAACCAACATTTGTCTGGGTATACATCGCAGATACGTGTGGCTACATTTAATCCGACATGTCTGTCCAGACTTATAGCTACACGAGGACATCTTGTTCTCAGTCTGCTTATTGTAAGTGATGTGAAGACTCATCAGAAACATGTAGTCTTCGTCTTCATCGGCTTGGGACTTTTTCATCAACCTCTCTTCCATTAGTTTCGTCTTCCTTTTCCCCAAATATAAAGCTTCTTCTTGAAAGTTTGTTTGTCTCTTTGTCCCTAAATTTTTCCTTACTTGGCGTTCATCGGAAATCCCTTCACTGAATTCATCATTGTCATTATCGTTAATAGAAACATTTGTTGAAGCAATACCATCTTAAAAATTTCGGGTAATTCCAAGGACTTATTCCTCAGCCGCTGGTACATTTGATAGTGTGAGTCGTGGGATCATTACAGCATTCACGATCGACGTCGTAGTGTAGTATTGCCATTTCGAATCGTGTAGTCCCTGCTGCTTGGCCAGATTTTGTATCGTGTAGCTTTATTCATTTCTCTCCCAACGTTTCCCACGTCTTTTGCGTTTGTTTACCTGAAAGAAAATCTTTTTAGGTACTGACTGCTATATATTTTCACGACATAAATTTGCAATATTTTAGTGTAACAACGCAGGCCTTCGTCGGTTTCTTACTGCCCTGAAAACATTTACGAACTCGTTTTGTTTCGTTTAATAAATTAATGTATAATACAGTCCGTACAACAATGCAGTAATCAGTATAATGTGAAATTTAAAATGTTATATTTAATAAATGAGAATGCTTGTGTTTTCACATATTTTTCGACAGGACTGTCCTTCCGTCCTCTTGCTTTCTCATTTCGGATGGATCGTTACACAGTTGGAAAGAGAGTGGGGCAAGTTAATGATGTTCTCTGGAGCAAGCTGCCATCGAAGCACATAACAGTTCCGGACCATGACAGGTTTTTGGGCATAGCTGTTAAGTTTCGAGAAAGACGGAATTTTCTTAATGTTATCGGCTGCATAGATTGAAAGCTCATTCGCATTAAATGTCCTACAAAAGCTGGGTCACTGTTTTACAGTTACGAACATTTTTTTCCCGTAATATTACAAGGTGTCGCAGATTCTGCAAGCGGTTTCATTTTTATAGACATAGGTGTTTATGGTAAGCAAAATGATGGTGGTTCATTTTTTGCTTCTAATTTATATCACTTGTTGGAAGACTTTGAATCTACCTTACCAAAGCCTGCAAGTTTTGAGGGAAGTGGAACAGAAATGCCTTTCGTCATCCTTGGTGATGAGGCCTATCCTCTAAAGACGTACCTAATGAAACCTCTCGCGAGAAAGGATTTGTCATGTGAAGAATGTGTTTTCAATTACAGTCTGTCGCGAGCAAGGCGATGCGTTGAGTGTGCCTTTGGTATGCTAAGAGCAAAGTGGCGATTGTTAAACAAAGCAATAGAAACGAACGTCAATAAAGCTGATAGAACAGTGAGGTGTATCTGTTTACTGCATAACATCATCATAGGCGTTGAAGGAACAACACATGATCATTCTGTACTTCAAGAAACTTCACAAATTCGCGGATCCCGCCAGGCCAGAACAAATATCAGCTGTAGATCATTCAGTCGGTCCTCAAAAGGAGCAATAGATGTAAGAAATGCTTTCAAAGAATACTTTAACGGTCGTATTGAAGCAATATTATCACAGAACCAGTAGGTTTATTTGCGCTGAGTGTTCACTGTAGCACCACATAATGGAACATTTGTTATGTAAAAAGTACGTGATAAGTAGATATTCGTAGCAACATTTACCATTCTGATATAAAAGTACCAATATTAAGGATACCGTATGTGTATATAAGTAAACAGTAACATATTTCATTGGTGTTATTATTTCAGTACTTACCTGCAACGTTTAATTTCTCTTCTATTTCATCCCAAATTTTTGGCTTGAGATCTCTGTTGTAGTAATTTGTGTCTCTTTGGCCCCAAAGAGGCCGCATATCTCTAACAAGTTCTATTACATACGTTTTGTCCATTGCAAGAACACTCGAATGCTGTGCGCACTGCAGCAGGTATCTGGCCAGACTGTCGGCTCGAAACAAACTCAACTGTTGGCGCCAGACAGTCGGGGGAGATAACATTCCAGTCGGATCAGTTTCATTGTAGCCGCTGACGAGATAAACAGTAATTTGTTTGATTTGTACTTCCTTGTCTGGAGTCTGTCCAGACTGTTGTGTTGTGTCGTTTCTGGTTGCAGTGTAGCCGCGGCCTTAGACTGCGTGGACACTTGGATGGGCTAGAAAGGAAATGGTGCACTGTATTTGATTCACATGTTGAGTCTCGTGATAAATAACTATATATGAGATCCACTGTTTGACTGACGACTGTAACCGAAAATGTGCAAGAACCGACAGTCACGCCTCGGCTTTGACATTTCTTTAATATCAGAACGTACGTGTGTCGGCCTTACAAGGCCATCGTCAGTACTTACGTTTGTAAAAGATACTGAGAAAATAATGTTTTATTGTATATAATCTTCTTAGTCTATTTTTATAATAATAGTACCTGACGACGGCCTTGTAAGGCCGAAACATGTAATATCTTTTGACGTTAAAAAATTGTCAAACCTGCGTTGTGATTGTCGGTTTCTATACTTTTCTTTAGTACGTTGTGTCACAACGGGATATGTGGAACTAAGTTCATGACTGACGGCTGTTGTGTAGACTGTTACGAATTCTTCAGTGGACAGTTGTAATTACGTAAAACGTGTCTCTCCAGTCGAGTTTTTTTTAGCGGTCACGCGGGATGCTGGATTGGAACTTCGGCCGGGACACCGACTACCCTCAGTTTTTTCGTGGGGTTTCAAGCCTCTCCAAGTTAGTGCTGTAATAATACCTTAAATTAGGCCACCGCCGATTTCCTTCCACATAGTTTCTAGTTCATTATAACCCAGCCATTCCACACTGTATGAGGTGATTCAATACATTTGCTAACAGATGTATTCTTACTCACTGGCGTACCCAGGAATTTTGTTCGGGGGGGGGGGGTTCATAAAATTCAGATGAGGACAGAGGACGGATCTGGGGGCGGTAGCCCCCTAGTCAGGGGTTCTGGAGGCAGCTATAATTTCGTACAAGAAATTTCATTTCATATAGTAAAATCTTAATTTTTGGTACTTTAAGACTATTTATGATGACAGCCAATTTATTTGTCATTGGTAATGTAAAACAATTGCGAACCGGCGGTAGTTTTAGAATGTTACTGCCTTTTTTCCAAACATCTAGGAGTGTTGGCGTCCTAAACTCAGCAATTTTTAACAGTTTTCGCAATCGGGTTGAGTTTGGCACGATTTTGGAGGGCCTTCGGAATTTCGGGGGAGGGGGGGTGTTTGAACCCCCCAAACCACCCCCCTCGGTACGCCACTGTTCTTAATGTAGGCAGCAAACGTGAATTTCTGTGTTTCTGTACTGCTTCTGATGTACATCTTGACAGTGTTAGAGTTCAGCATTCTAAGGTCGGTTCTTTCTCACTTCATCTTCAAATGCTTTTGGTATGCATTCTTACTGAAGGGTTTGTAAATTCGCTGGGCATTTTGTGCGTCTGTTTTGTGGCGTCAAGTGTTCAGATATCACTGCTGTGGAAGAGAGGTTTCGGTCACGAACCAAGTGTCATCACAGATTTTACGTGAGTAATAAGCGCCTTTCCTTATATAGGAATCCGTAGCAGCAGCAACGCAACAACACAACCACAACAGCCACAACAAAACTTAATTACAATCTGTTTACGGCCATCGCAGCGAACAGTAGAGTACGTCACGCCGTGACCCCCCACCCTGATATTGTCTTCGCCGTTCAGCGGCTTCTGGACACATTTTCCTGATTACTTTGCGTGTCTGGTGTACGAAAATGGCCCTTGCGTCGCAACCGAGGGTCAGATTCTGTGACTGCAGACCAGTACACTCAAATTATAATAAATTAAACCTTCACGGCAGATCGTGTTGATAGCTCTAGAACCCGAATTAGCCTGTACATATTCACGACTGCTGCGAATGCACCTGAAGACTGTACAGGGTGATTCTTGCGTGCTCGTACATTTTCATATACGTAAATATGCACGTACATGCGTATCTAGGCCAGAATGGTCGGAACGTGACACGTATAATTCACGTCTTAACCCGAGCCTAAGAATGCATGTAGCTGTACCTCACTCACCGACTGACTCATACATCTTCATGATGTCAGCACAGAGACAATTTTAAACATATATTTGCCTTTGAGAGCACGTTAAGCCGGTAGAAAGTCGGTAACATAAAAACTGGTCCCCAAGATAAAATGATACACCCAGCGTTTCAGAGAAACGGAGTAACATCCTCGAATTTTGGCGGAAGTACAAGTAGTGACTTCCGAACTCTCTAACGGATATCGTTACGCGATGCACTTGAATAAAGGAACTGAAATTCGTAACTCATAGAAATTAAGTTGTTTCCCGTTGAATTTAGACGGTCTGTTTTGCCACGTGCTCGTCATATGACGAGGTGCCGTAATATTCACGCGTCATTCCACGACCTCTGTCATCGGTCATTTCTTTGTTCTGAGAGGGGACCAAGCGTTAACTTTATTTATAGGAGTGCTGCCTTCGGGATGTGTCGTGTTGTATAATACACTCGATAACCAACTGTGTCTTCTGCCTTACCTCGCACATCACAACGGTAAATACTGTGATATGAATGAATTTGTCACGCCGAGGTTGCCATGGTGACCTTGTTGACGTAGCTGTTGGTGAGATGCGCACTGAGGCCTAAGAAACAGATTTGTAGTTGAGACAGGATGTGCTGTGTGAAGTGCGAACTCAGACGGAAGAAACGGTTGTCGAAGATATAGTATGATATAACACAACCTGGTAGCCGCACTCTGAAAGACGAAATTAACGACTTATATTCTGTAAAAATGCAGACATAACCGCCGTGGAGTAGCGTGTGAATACTTCGCTAGTTCGTCATGTGACGGCCACTTGGTTTGTTTGTTAATAGTTGAGCGTCTGATATACTGGAGAACAAGGTGGGTGTAATTGCTGCTACTTTTCGAACATTCTATGTGAATATTGCTGCCAGTGCAGAGTCATTCCCCCACTCATTGCGGACCGCAGCACTTTTGGAGTCCTCGTGAGAATGTTTGTCATTTGCAACGGCACTTTCTTTATGTTGCACGCATCATTTGTCTGTCATGTCCTTTTACTGACAGGTTATGACATTCAATTATTTACAGGTTCCTTTATATTCTCATTGACTTTCTAAAAACTTGCGAATTAAAATACGGAGATATCTTTCATTTGTTGGGAATGTGCCATGGTTCAGACTGTTGGTCGCCAGCCTCTCTCTTCGGGCTCGATCTCGTGCCGGTCTGTGGGATTTTCGTATTGGCAAATGGGACAGGTTTTTCTCGGTCGGTGTCGTTCCACCGTTGCCCCTTTCTTTGTAATTCATATATCACTGAAGCTGTGTAGTCGTAAAAACAGACTACATGGAGCTGAGTGTTTGAGAAGCTATTAGTTACTTAGATAGTCAAGAAATATTGCGTATTTTATGGAATCCGAATGTTCATTACCGCGTTCACAAGAGCCTGCCTCATGTCCACGTCTTGGGCCAGAAGAATAACAGTTGACAACACCGTTAACTAGCACACTTGAAATGCATAACCGAAGATATGATATGATATGATAAGATATGATATATTTGTTAACTGCAATTGGGTTGTCACCCGGTGGCAGTATTACAGTACACATTTACACAGAAACAAAACATAGAACAACACAAATAACTAATTTGGAAGAGTGCGGGCCGTGCCCCGTCTTTGCGAGTTTTACCCTGGCATTTGCCTTACAACTGAGGGAAAAGCACGGAAAACCCTTTCAGGTTAAGAAAATCTCAGTCAGGGTAAGAAAACCTCAGTCAGGGTAAGAAAGACAGGCGGTTTGTTCAGTACCTTCAGCACAGGGAACGCCGTGATGGTCGTACACAAAGGATAGCACGACTTGAATGGGAATGTAACTTTCCTTCAACTCTTCTGGTGTTTATTTTCGTCTGTGTGGTCGTGTGATGTTTCTCTTACATGAGGGTTGAACTTCCCTTTGAAGATCTGAAAGAAAACCCGCACATTTGGGGTAAGATGTCGTAGGATAAATTGTTCTGCGTGTAAACTGTAGTCCTAAAGATAGCTTCACACGTTAATGCGACTTCGTGGAAAAGAGTGGAACGATGTTCTGCCGTTCTTGCGGTACTCTTATGCATGGTCAGCGCTGTTCGTTGAAGTGGGGCTTACGAAGGGTCTCCTGGATACTGGAAAACTTTTCCATAATCAAATGGAGGTTTTCTTTTGTCGGACCTGTATTACTGCGTGGTGCTGAACAGACTCTGAAACTTTGATGGTCATTCACTTTGTGAAGAAAATGCCATTCTTTTATAGAATCCGCTAGCTCGTTGCCCTGTCCTGTACCAATGCATTCGGCTATCGTTTAAACACCATTAATCTAAATTTTCTAATAGTACTGTCCCATATACGTTTCTGTTTCCTCCCACTGAGTGTTTCTATTGGGACTTAATGACCAGTGCCATTAATTTCTGAATGTCCCCTCCATCCATTCATCCAGTTTTCTCATGTTACTGCTGTTTCGTCTCTCGTATTTGCTAAAGCACATTGTTCTGAAACACTCTGTATAAACTTCGTATGAAGGCTACGTTGTTTTGATTCGCGACGCCGTTTAGCTTGGTGAATGTGTATCAGGGTTAGGCAGGGATGTGCTGCCTCCATCTGTAGGGTTGAATTGTAAAAATGGGGGCATAACGTTTCTTCGGAATGTTGGTACCTCTGTACCAAGCTAGCTGGAGTGACATGCAAAAATCAAGTAATCGTTTAGATGTCAAAACTCTGAGAACTGCAGTTCTGTATTGTCCTTAACATAGTATGTGCCCCTTAGATTTTGAGACAAAGTTTCTTACCCCTGCAAAACGTAAAGTAGTGTATCTTTTAATATTTCGGTTTGTAGGTTCCCGTACTAGAAGGGTTTTGTATGATTGCTGACGTGGACATTTGAGTATGTAAGATCGCTTGTACTTGTATTCTTAGTCCATCCATGCATTTTTCTTTGGCAGTATAATCTATTCTGCCACGTGCTTTCTCTTCTGGGGCTTCATGATCTTTTCACTAATCTCCTCGTAACATTTTCTGTAGTTACTATGATGATAACGATTCTTGCATTCAATAGCCTATTTCCTGTTTCACAATCCGGCCCCATTTTTACTCCGTTTTGTGTTTATATTGCTTTAGTTTGGCAACGATCAGGGTAGAATCGTCTTTATTTGTTGTTTATTTAACAACGCTGTCGATAGCTGCGTAAGCCCCGGTAGTTAAAACATTGTCTGACACGTTTCCTATTCGTAATGGTCTGAAGGAGAGGATGGTTTGAATTTCGCTTTAGCATATGCCACATTAAGGTTAACGAACCTACGTCATCGCACATAACGTTTACCCTCCAGAAGGTCCACTGCCCTGCAGTCAACATCAACCAAACTATCATACCTCAAACAGAAGTAGTAAAATACCTAGGACTACACTTCGATTGCAGGTTAAAGTGGAAAGAACACATCGCCAGAAAAAGAAAACAAATCGACTTAAAAACAAAAGAGATCAACTGGTTGATAGTAAAAAAAATCCCATCTATCTATAGAAAACAAATTACTCATCTACAAAGCGGTAAACAAACCGATATGGAGCTACGGAATAGAACAATGTGGTTGCGCCAGCAAGTCCAACACAGTCATCATGCAGAGATCCCAATCCAAAATTCTTAGAGCCATAACAAATGCACCCTGGTATGTAACAAATCATACTCTACGTACAGACTTCAACATCCCTTACGTAAGCGACGTCATCCATGAAAGAATCAATAAACATCACAACAACCTGGAAGCCCTTCCCAATCCACTATTAGAACCACTACTACAACCTATAAACATTAGGAGAATAAAAAGATGCTGGTCTTGAGACTTACAAGGAACCTGCGATGACATCGCTGGATGAATACCCTACCACGTCATAGTAATACATGTTAACGGAGCGTACTTTGTATAATCATCACATTAGCTTATAGAATGTATTCTTTCTGATTCCTAAAAAAATTAATTTAATGTAATTTAAAAAAAAAAAGCATATACCACTGGAAGGTCTAAGGGACCAGGAGAGACTGAAATTGAAGGCAATACATCGGTTTCTTGTCTGCATTGTTGAAGTTAATGTATTGAACGAAAAAGTTAATACTATATATTGAAAACTATGGACGCTTTAGACGGTCGATAGTGAGGGTCTGGATGTAGAACTAAATACAGAGAAAACAAAGCATATGTTCATGTCTCATCACCAGAATGTAGGAGAGAATCACGACATAAAGTTCGGTAATAAACGCCTTAAATGTGTGGCAGAGTTAAAATGTGGGGGTACGGTAGTAACAAATCAGAATTGGATCAGCAGAGTAATAAGGGCAGATTAAGTTCGAGGAATGCTTTTTCACCATACAGCTCGAAATATTGTATTCCGCTGCATTGTTTGAAATCGTAATGATTGATGTTTAGGTAGCTGTAACTTGGCTTGCCGTTCTTACGTCTGTGAAACCTGCTCGCTTACAGTAAGGGAAGAACATAGAAGGAGGATATATGGTACCACTATGCTGAAGAACTGTGAAGAAGGAAGTGACAGGATGTTGATCTTCTTGAGTTGTATACTGTTACTGCTAAGTAATATTGGGGCATTCAAATCAAGAAGGATGAGGTGGGTAGAGCATGTGGAACACATGGGAGAAGAGAACTGTTTCTTGAGTTTAGTGGGGAAACCTGAAGAAAAGGGACCACTTGGTAGACCTAGACGTAGATGGGAATGTAATGTTAAAATGGACGCTAAATAGGTTGGGAGTGTGGATTTGATCCATGGTGCTTAGGAGAGGTACAAGTGACTGACGTCTCTGAACACATTCATGAACCTCCAGGTTCCATAACATGCAGGATTTTTGTTGGTTAACTGGAGAACTGTTAGCTTATTATGAAGGACTCTGTTCGTTGTAGATGATTAAGTAGCTGCAAGTAGCTCAAAAGTATTTCAACCCAAGAAAGGGACAGGAAGTAAATTACAAAATGTGAAACTTTGTAACATTTTTCATTTCTCCAAGTATCCATCGCAGGAGGAGATAGGCGGGGTATGCAGTTGTGTGAGGAGGAAGTCAGGAACTTAAATAAAGTTAGTGGCATCAAAGGGACTATTAACAATTCGAAGATCTGGACATAGAAATGAGCGTAACCCAAAGAAGGATTTTTAGGGTGTGGAGTTCGAGTTTGTGTACTGGAATTAACGGATTGAAGATACGTTCCAATTGCAGGCTCTTTTAACACGGCAGTGACTCCTTGGGTTTCATAAGGGGCGGGGAATTTGTTGACCAACTGAACTACTTACAGCTTTTCACAAGGACTCTGTTCCATGTAATAAGATACCAGTGACCACCTTTATGCTAAGTCAGAGGGACCTTTTTTGTTTTGTTATAGACATCGGTGGGGGCCGCGGTGGCACGGTGGTTAAGGTGCTGTGCTACAAATCGGAAGGTCGCTGGTTCGATCCCAGCTGGTGTCATTGGAATTTTTCGTTAACATAAAATCCTTCCGATCGCACTATGGCCCTGGGGTCAACTCAGCCTCTTACAGAAATGAGTACCAGGAGTATTTCCTGGGGGTAAAGGCGGCCGGTGCGTAAGGCTGACAACCTTACCATCATCCTGTGCCGTTGTCATGAAATCTGGGAACCTTAACTTCCTGGAACCCTCTGGGCCACTCCAGGCCTGTAA
>Ga0123354_10004545_pt1 | contig 19682 bp, 10 predicted proteins | sample TergutLab28metaG_2_FD_97872 | JGI IMG/M metagenome (GOLD analysis project Ga0123354, IMG submission 97872) | Labiotermes labralis P4 segment gut microbial communities from Petit-Saut dam, French Guiana - Lab288 P4 | ecosystem: Host-associated > Arthropoda: Insects > Digestive system > Gut ...
AGACAGCAGTATCTGTTTGACAAATGCCTGTTGCTGTATGTACAATCTTGAGCTCCTGATGATGGACGGAAAGACCGTCCGAAACATGTAGAGTGTCATTCCAAAATAAAATAAATTTGATACATTGGTGCATCTAGTTGGTTTTACTATAGAAATGTACCAGATACATCGGAAAAGGACGAGTTATCGAACATGTTCAATTATTATGTTTACATCGTCAACTTCTTCTTCGGCCTTATCTCGGTTCTCACAGAGAACACAGTCACTTCCAATTATGAAAATAATCAAGGAGAGATATCATAAATACATATACAAGTTTTAATGCAAAAGTCTGTCATTTTCAACCGATTTTAAAATTCTGAACATATCGACAAATTTTAATAGAAAACTCACATAAGAAATTTTACGATAATGTATTCGGCGAGACTCGTTCTGTCCATGCAAAAAGGAAGACGGAGGGAATAGGCATCACGAGTCTAACAGTCGCTTGTCGGAACCCTTTTGCAAAGACGACTAAAAACAGCAATGTTGTTCAAAAGCCATCGACGGTTTAGAAAAGGTGGGGGGGGGGGGGCGGCAAAAAATCAAATTGTCTTCGTAAGGCTGCTTTCGAAATAAAAACAAATCAACAGTTATATCGATTTAACATCGAATTACTATACCCCATTTCAGAAAAAATCAAGTATTTTTTACACGAAAAATGGTCTTACGTCATTCCCTGTGCCCCTGCGTTATTTACACTTACAGAGCTACAGTCTGATCATTACCACGAACCTTGGTCTCCTTTAGAATCCATCAGCAGCCCCTAAATCTCTCCGCAAACTGCGAAGCGACCGTTATTCTTTGACGTCTACCATGCTTGGGCTCGATCATCAGAACATACAAAACAGGCTGTCGGTTATGCTTCAAGCCAATTACTGCGCGACTTGGGGGGTCCGGCTGTTCCTGATTGGTCGTGGATCTGTAACGAGCTTGTTGATTATTGAATGTACTCAGCATGGGGAAAGGGTATACCGCACGGCCTAATTGAAAAATGTTATGGTAATCCGAGCTAAACGACATAACTAAGGGCTTGACGGTTAATTACGTGGTGGTTTTTGGAATAAGAAACACATTCACGTTCTGCTCAAACGTCAAGCCAATAATGAATTAAGCTTCGGGGCGCCCTCAAACAATTTCCTGTGATTATTAGCTCATTGCAGGTGCAAGTGACAGGCCCCAATCGCTACCCACCCCACACCTACAACCGTCAACATTCTGCAGAAACTGAAGGCGTATAAGCGAGGTCGGACAACAAGCAACTGATAAACAAGGCACAAAGCAACCTCTAAAATAATCTCAAATCAAACTAAAAGGAAATCAATTTAGGGGAACCTTGAGAGAGATCGTAACTCGGCGAGGTGTAAAGTTAAACTATGAAGCAAGTTCGTCAGTTGCTGTTAACAGCATCTTAATGCTGCCGTGTATTGATAGAGGCAGTAAATATCTTGCGTTGTGCGTGCAGCTGAAAAATCAACTCGCTTGCGCAATTTAAAGTCAATAATTACAGGCATAACACACATCATGCAGCTCTCAGAGATGACCTGGGTTCCATTCCATAAGAGAAAATTTGATCACATTTAGGGCCTAAGGGGGTGGGGGGAAATATCAATAGAAATCTGGAGCAAGTGCGGAGAAAGTAGTCACTTCCTAAATTTGAACTCCACTGTAGCAACCCCTGTACAGGCCTACTACATACCCGCACGGTTCCAAAAAGTTGAGGCTCCCGGATTCCTTGAAAATCTTTACACGAAGGTGGTAAGGGTATTAGCCTTACGCACCGGCCGCCTTTACCTCCCAGGAAATATACTTGTGTTAGAGGCTGAGTCTACCCCAGGGCCACAGTGTGGCCGGAAGGATTATAGCAATGAAAAATTCCAATAACACCATAGTAATCGAAACCGCGACCTTCCGGCTTGTAGCGCAGTGCGTCAACCAACTACGTCACCGCACCAACAGCCACTAGAACTCCAAAATATTACGGCCAGTGATTCTCTTCCGGGGGACGGTGGGGAAGAGACAAAGTATGGGGAAAATGTTTGAAAATTTAAAAAAAAAATAATAATAAAATTGACAAGCAACGGGAATTAGGGTTGATCAAAACCAGGGCTGGCGCCACGGTAAGGTGTCCGGTCCAGCCAGATTACTGTATGGCTCCCTTCAGTTAAGACCGCACAATAAAAAAAGCACAGCTTTCTGTTTATTTGTTCGTGTCTTATTTAGAGACGCTGTGACCATCTCAGAATATAAAGTGTCGAATCACATACTCGTTAAATGGTAATGGAAAAGAAAGACTGAAACGAAGCGCTCGTGGTCTGCCTCAAGATTGACATCAATAATACGGTCTGTATCGATATGTGATTCTTTGGCGGCGCAGCAAACCACTCACTTAGCTCACATTATCACTTTATCGTAGATGTTACCTTACGCCTGTCAGGTTACATGTTAGGCGGTTTGAAATTTATCATCACCACCACCACGACCATTACCTCCATCACCAGAATTATCATCATCGTCGTCATCATCAGTAGCAGCAGCAGCAACCATGAAGTTTCTAGGGCTAGTTCGTGCTGTAAAGATGCCCCTGTCCACACCATTAAAGTATATGGGAAGTAGAAGAATAGCTCCACTCAGTCTTATCCTAGGCACTGGATTGAGGTGGGCGGTCAACTTCACGAGCCGGCAGCACTATCCCGGAAAAGAACCCAGGCACCCATTTGACAGGAGACTGCATGGGCCTCAAAATGCGATCTAGACGTTTTGGACAAGATAAATATCTCTTATCCCTACCCCGATGCGAACCGCAGACCGTCTAGCCTGTAGCCTCATCCGTATACCGACTACGCTATCCCAACCCATGATGCCAATAAGCTGGAACGCATTGGGCAGGATTTTACAGCTATGTTACGGTAATTTCTTTCCCTAGGTCCATTATGGTTCTTCCCATGCACTAGGCTACTAACAACTGCTTAGCTTTCGTGACAGGGGACATCGCAATGGGGCAGAGTCGCCACTAATGTCTTGCGTGGTTTTGTATGTCGTCCTTCAGAATACCAGAGAAATGTGTATGTTCCATGTGGCTTATTTAGTCAAAGAATTATCCTTCTGCTAATTACACAGCACCTGCTAACGTCTGTTTGCAGAACACAATGAGCCCTTGCAATTCCCGTTTATTGAGATACTTCATTAGGTGTGTAGTTGAACTTTTAGTCAACTGGAGTGGGTATTTAAATTTTAGTGTTTGGTTTATGGAAAACATATTATTTGAAAAGAAAGAAATAGAATTGTTAAATAAATTGCATTTTGTGGAAAATAAAGAGATTGTGCACCGATTCTTAGAAATTCAGTAAATATCCCCGTTTTCTGACTATATAAAATAAATGTTCTGGGGGCGTTTTCCCACACGCTTTCGCGTTCAGCAAAGTAGATATTTGTCGGTTAAACTACAATTATTTTCATCATAATTACGTAACTGCATTGTTTTGTTTCGTTTTCTGCTATCATTTGTCTTACTTCTGTGTGTATGCTTTCCGTGCACTTGTAGGGACTTTGTACGAGGGGGTGCTGATAAGCCCGACCTACTTCCCGATGTCGTAGGACGGAATCGATAGTGTCGTTGGAAAGAGGGGTCTGTTCATGTGCCGAATTGCAAGTCTTTTCTTGTTACAGAGAATGGAAGGAAGCATGTCAGGCGACGCGCGTGATTTCAACAACATGGAGACGCGAGCTGTCATCAAGTTTTTTTTTTCTTTCTGCAAGGCAAGGCGCCGAAGGATATTCACGGCATTCTGATAGAAACATTAGGGGAACATGCACCATCGTATGGCACCGTCAAAAACTGGGTGGCCCAGTTTAAACGTAGTGATTTTTCACCTGTGATGCGCCTTGTCCTGGACGACCTAAAACAGTGACCACCCCGGAGATTATTGATCATATTCAACAGCTAATCTTGGAAGACCGCCGTATTTCGGCTAAATCAATACCTGAGCAATTGGGCATCTCACGTGAGCGGGTTGGGTCCATCATTCATGAAAATTTGGACATGCGGAAGCTCTCCGCGAAGCGGCCCCGAAATACGTGGACGCGGATCAAAAACATCAACGGTGCCAGTCGTCTGAGCAACTTTTGGAATTTTTTCGGCGCGATCCAAATGATTTCCTGTCGCGATTAGTGACCATGGACGAAAGCTGGTTATATCACTATGACCCGGAGACAAAGCAACAATCAATGGAGTGGCGGCTTACCCTCTCCTCCCCCCCCCCCTCAAAAAAAATCAGAGTGCAAAAATCCGCTGTAAAAGTTCTCGCCTCGATTTTTTGGGATCAAGACGGCATCCTCTTCATTGATTATCTTTCAACTATCAACGCCGAGTATTACTCATCTCTGCTGGTGCAATTGAAGGACATTTTGAAGGAAAAACGGCGCGGGAGGTAACCAAGGGGGTCTTGTTCTTGCACGACAATGCCCCGGCTCACCGGGCACTTGCAACCCTGAAGAAACTGGCCTACCTGGACTTCCAGTGTCTTGATCACCCACCCTATTCTCCGGATCTGGCCCCGTCGGACTACCACCTGTTCCCTGGACTGAAAGAACAATTGAAAGGTCGCCATTTTTCGTCCGACGCGGAGGTCATTGCTGCCGCGGAGACCTGGTTGGACGGACAAACTTCTGAATTTTTTTGAGTAGCTTGCAAAAGTTAGAGCAACGGGCTAAGAAGTGTATTGAGCTTCGTGGGGAGTATGTTGAATAAATACCGAGTTTGGTCTCTGTAGATTGTTTCCTTCCCGGTCGGGCTAAGGACTTATCAGCACCCCCTCGTAATTTGTCAGTAAGTTATCGAGTCCGTAAGTAAGTAAATTTATTATTATTATTATTATTATTATTATTATTATTATTAGTCAATATAATAGACCAGCTGCCACTGGCCTCCATCTGGTTGGGCTATAATAAAATTTTAAAGGCCTATATTATGCGACTGCCCATTAATGTAAGTAAAGCTGACAAAATGTTTATTTCCCTCTCCAAACTTCGTTCCCGTGTTCACCGTGCAACTCTACAAACAACCGCCTCTTACCGTAAACAGTCCTATCTAAAATAAAGTAACCACGTGTTAATTGAGGGATGGGGATGGGGGAGAATACTGAAGTTTCCGCCTTCGCGTGGCCCCTCACTTTTGATAAAGATAAGCCCCCCCCCTTCATAAAATTAATGTGAAGAGAATAATTAATAGACACTAATATTTTTTGTTGTTGTAGTTTCCCATGCGAGTGAAGGAAACTGCATAATGAGGAGCTTAATGATCTGTACTCCTCACCCAATATTGTTCGGGTAATAAAATCGAGAAGAATGAGATGGGTGGGGCATGTAGTGCGTAGGGGGAGAGGAGAGGCGTATATGGGGTTTTGGTGTGGAAACCACTAGGTAGACCCAAGTGTAGGTGGGAGGATAATATTAAGATGGATCTTCATGAAGTGGGATGTGGGGGTATGGACTGGACAGAGCTGGCTCAGGATAGGGACAGGTGGTGGGCACTTGTGAAAGCGATAATGAACCTTCGGGTTCCATAAAATGCGGGAAATTTCTTGACTAGCTGAAAACCTGTTAGCTTCTCAAGAAGGACTCTGCTACATGGAGTGAGTAAGTAAGTAATTAATTTTCCCATGCAATAAAACACATCAGCTGCTGGTAATATCATTATTTCAAACAATTCTGCTCTTCATCACCAAACTTTCCACAATTCTACAGATAATCATTAAGTTAGGCTTCCCCCAGAGCAGCGTCGATCACCAAGATCGAGTTGTGTCTGCAACTGCAGCAGGACGCAGGTCACTCGTAATGATGTCAATTCTGGAACGCGGATATTGCACAAAACTGAACTTTAATATAGTTTCTCTACTCGTACTACACAACAGTTTAATCCAACCGACCTCTTTCTGTTAACTTACTGCACAGAGAAAAGTTTTTCTTTACAAACTAACAGGTCCTCAGCTGGACATGAAATTCTCCTCGTTACTGAACCCAAAGTTTAATTACCGCATTCACAAGCGCCAGCCACCTGTTCCTATCCTGAGCCAGATCCATCCAGTCCACGACTCCCCCCATCGCACTTCTTGAAGATCCATCTTTAATATTATCCTCCCATCTATGCATATGCCTTACAAGTGGTCTCTTTCCCTCAGTTTACCCAACCAATACCCTGAAGGCACCTTTCCTCTCCTCCGTACTGCCACATGCCCCACAAATCTCATTCTTCTTTATTTGTTCACCCGATTAATATTTGGAGAAGAGTACAGATCATAAGGCTCCTCTATATGTAGTATTCTCCACTCCCCTGTCACCTCGTCCCTCTTAGGCTAAAATACCCTCCTCAGCACCCCATTCTCGAACACCCTTAGTCTATGCTCCTCCCTCAATGTGACAAACCAAGTTTCACACCAATTCCATTAGTATTCTTCATTTCTTTTAAAAGCGTATAAGCTATCCACGTCAAATCTGTCGGACACAAACCCAAAGTTTCGCACAGTCACTGCGTAACTCTTAATTTAAAAATAATACTGTGCGGAGGTAAAGTGTTTTGTTCAACGCTGCTACCATATGCAAAGCGCCAATGGTATTTGAACAAAATACGAATATGGAGTATTGGGGGAGCTATACTGACAGGGGAAAGTAAATACTCGGGAGAGAAACCTGTCCCTTTGACACTGTGTCAATCAAACGCCCTATATGGACTAGCCTGGCATTGAACCCAGGCCTCCGCACTGGGAGACCGGACACTAAACGCCTGAGGCATGGCATGTATAGCAAATATAGCACTAGGTACGTTAGTGAAGTATCTCAGTTCTGCTGATTTCGTTCTTAGAGCCATCAAACTGAAGTGTACGAAATTGGAATGGCCTTCTATGGCAGGACGATCGTAACCCCGCGAAAGCCGGTCTGCCGGTAAGGCAAATGGTTGTTACATGAGTATCAAGTTATCTTCGTCGCGCAATTTACATAGTTTCATTCCCACATCACCAGTAAAGATGCGTCACTCACAACGGAACTAACCCCAAACACAATATGGCTGTTCCAAAGTGCAGACAGTGCAGAGGGCGCATTCGACACAGTGCAGTGGCTGCAGTAACGGGGTCAAATAAACTGAAATGCTGCTGTATCAGCCGATATATCCGACGCTGCAGTTGGCTCATTCAGCAGACGCACAACTTTGCATCAAGTGCTGTCGACTGCGCTGAAAGAATCCCTGTCATTTGTTCGGATGACAAAGGCGATAAAACTGGAAATGCGTGTGTATGTGTGGCTTTAAAGCAGCGTCAGCGTACATGGCTATTTGCGTAATTAGATATGTACCCTACTCTATACACTATACCGATACACACACGAAAAGCGTCTCTCTGCATGCCATGGAGGTGTATGGGCGAGTAAAGGAACAGTTCCACTCAATCTTAACCTTAGCATTAGAGGTGAGCGGTCAGCTTCACGATCCGGCCGCTTTACCCATGGGGTAAGCCCAATACCCACTGAATACGATACTGGGTGCGGACCCCATCCAGTGTGAACATTGTGGAGAAGAAAATATCTCTTGCCCCTGCGGAAATAGAACCAGTATTCCTCAAACGTCCAGCCTGCAACCTAGTCACTATACCATCTAAGCTCTGTGTGTGTGTGTGTGTGTGTGTCCATCTATGATTATTCTATGAACAACTCTGACAACTCACACTTTTGGCCTAGGATTGCACAGACCCAACTCTATACAGCCTTTGAGAAAAACTTTATTACATTTAATTTAAACATTGCAAACTTACAAACTGACAGAATCAGCACAACAGCAGGTTTAAAGGTAACCTACATTTCTTTGTCAAAGGAACACAACCCACCTATTCATTCTCATTTGATGCAATTTTATTTTAATTTTGATCCCTTCGTGGGCACTAATCATTTAAAACACTGAACATGGCCCCCTTCAAATAGTACAAAGAGTGATCAAATTAGTGGTTTTGCTAAGTGATCTAAAGACTGCAATCAAATGGCATTTACTGCTGTCAAGATGCAAGGTAAAGTTCATCCGTGAACAAGACATGAAGACCTACAGGGTGAGTAGAGGTATAGCTCTACTCTTTCATTAAAATCAGCGCTTGATGGGAGTGGGTGGTCGACAGGCCCTAGTTGCTTTAACCCTGGAAAAAGAGACCCAGTACCCACAGTATAGAAGGCTGGGTGGCCCCAAGGCCCATCTAGATGGATGCAGAAAATCTCACCCTCATCAGGATTTGATCCCTGGACCATCCAGCCCACAGCGAGTCGCTTTACCAACTATGCTAGCTCTGTAACTGAAATTTTCATTTGGTTTTAATGGATATACACTGCGATCATTGCATTGTTCCTACATCAGTATTTCTGGGAATACGTTTATATGCCGATAAATGCTGAAGAGGTTTCGACAACTACCAGCCAAAATTTCATTAACTCTCCACGTGACTACAATCAGACCAAACCAGTTCCTGCATGTCGTGCACTGTCCTAATTACACAACGTCACAAGTTATCCGCTGTACTGATCGTTTTCCAACGAAATGTCCTTCACCAAGTTATGCCATCCCAACACCCATGACAGTGACACAATGCACCACACTCCATCCAACACATGTAAGTAGAGTCTAGAGTACTGCTATTATGCTGCTGTACATGCTCACCTCAACTCTGATTGTGTTTTGTACTGTTAGACCAGCATGTCAGTGGCAGAAACTAGCCCCGATGCATGATGGTGTGGAAAGGCAACCTCAAGACCCCCACTTATAACAACTGTACCATCTTCCTGGCTTCTTTACACCGGCATGTGCAAAAGCAGTTTTGGGCCTAAGATCAAGCACTTCCCTGGGCTTGCGCACATATGAAGCTAAGAAATACTGTGGTGTAAAGGCCCATAGTTGATTCTGAGGAAAACACACGAGCTTTTAATGAATAAATTAGACAGACTTTACCATTCAAGGACATACAGTTGCACTGCCATCCAAGTATGCAAAATAGGCCAGCAAATATGAGTCTTCTTTAATTTACATTATGTAACATGTCATGCAGTAATGACACACTAAGATCTCCACAATGTATCAGATGTAACTTGCACATTTACTTCCACGTGTTCATTTTTTTTTTCTCATCTTATACTTTCCTTGAGTAGCCCATTAGGTTATTCTGTACATGTTTTGTTGTTTCAGTTTGACAATAATGTTCTTTCACATAAATCCAAGATAACCGATTACTTGAACAAGAAACAGTAAATATTTAGACACATTCTTTACATTATGTTCTTGCTTTAAATTCTCATATCCTTTGTCAAACACTTTGCTTTCATTCAATTTGTCTATGCTACAATAGCCATATAAGTTTTCCAACAAAGTCAGGCTCACTTTAGACAGGTTTCATTGTATTAATATTTATTTGTTACTTTTTAATTACAATAAAAAACATAAAAATAACATTTCTGTATGACAAAATTGTACGGCTGCTTGAAATCTGGAAACTGCAGATATTGTGATGTGTAGCCGTTTTGTTTTGGTATTGTTCTGAACAGAGTACAGTCTCATTTCCATAATGTATCCCATTCACTCATAACACATGCAGACTTGGACAACAGCAATTTGTCAAAAACAGCAACAAAAACATCAGCATTCACAAGGCAGGTGCTCAGTCATAACACATCTCTCACCTACTCGAAAGCGTTTAATTAATGCTTATATGCATCTTGTCTATACTGCATACTGTCAATATAACAAAGCATATTGGACCCCAGAGAAATGTTACAGTAATTCAAAATAACTTTGGTTATAAGAACAAAAAAAAAGGCAAATTTGACATAATTGGTGAATCTAAAATTCTAAAATTTCACACATTTTTTTCTATTTTTCTCTCTCTTTCTCTCCCCTCCTCTCTCTCTCTCTCTCTCTCTAACTCCCCTGCACTGATAGGTCTAATGACAACAAACTGGCAAGATAAAAACACACGCTGCCATCAAAAGACCACCTGTGGGTGGTTGAAACTATGATGCTTGAGGCTTCCCAATGTTTGCCTACTTCTCTATTAACCCTCAGCAACATTCAGCTAGCACAATACACCTGCTACTACGAAAAATCCCGTCCACAATGGCTTGTGGGTACCATTAACAGTTGTGTCTGTTACCATTTACAAATATTTTAAAAAAATACACCCCTAAACATGATGGCCTTGGGGAAGAAACATATCAATATCATGTACAAGTAACCTATTCATATACACAGTCATCCCCCAACAGGTATGTCATTGTGTGTCCAGAACTGGCAACATTAGATGAGACAACATAAGTCAAGACATATTCTGCCATAAATGCAATGTTGGAATGAAAACGGTGGTGGTGACCAAGGAAAAATACAAACTCATACAGGCAGTAATACACAAGTCCCTGAAAGATGACCTGAAGAAATGAAACACTGGGGTCTGGCAAGACAAAGGCCTCTTCTTCTCCAACAGAATCTCCTCACAGCAAGTAAGCATCCTCATGATTCCATGTCTAGTTGTTGCTTCCTGTTTCATTTGTATCAGTGTCCTCAAACATTCTTATGTCAACATCAATGACTCCAATCCCCACAGTAAACTTTAAAACCATTGCTGTTATCTCCGTAATATCACCCTCAGGCTCACAGCAGCTTCAAGTGCACTTTGCTTCCGCATTTCAAGAAAATTTTGAAGCGTAAGATCCTGATGATGGGAGTTTAGCAACTCAAAGACGTCTGCAGCATTTTATGTACAAATTTGCGTGCTTAATTTGGATACCATGTCTGGGAGTACATTATGTAAGCGCAGACTTACGTTAAGTCAACACAACGTAAGTCAGCGGACAACCATAAGTAATTTCTTGTACACTTTCCAATATATTACATTAAGACATGTCTGTACTTTAGGCCACATTCTGTATAGAAAACAAATGTCTGTATTTATAGCTACAGATAAATTGCCTAACTACATGTGTCTAGACTACATTCTGGTAAATGTTCCGTCTTTTATATATGACCAATTGTAATGGTAAATCTATATACTATACAGAACTTTGATATTTAACATGTCAACATATTGGACTGATGATTCGCAAACCATGTTCCAACTCTTTTCAGTCATATCAAAAGGAAGACATATACATCTTCATTTCAGATCATCCAAAGATCTAGAAGTTCATTAAAAGTCTTCAGCATTTCTGTAATGACAAATCAACAAACTCAATTCAAGTTAACTCCATTCTTAAAATGTGACATCCATAATTACTAACTTAACATCTTTTCTCAATGTGACAAGCACATAAAAAGTGTACATGTCCATGCCTATTTAAGCACCACGTCATTAAGATGTATGGGGGATTTGGAGATATAGCTCCACATTTTTAACCTTGACACTTGGTTGATGTAAGCGGTTAGGCTGAACCAGCAACTTTATTCATGAAGAAAGAGCCCCCCCATTACCCACTGTACAGGTGGCTGAAGGGGCCCCACAGCTGCATAATGTTAGTATATGTCCCGTCCCAGCAAGGAACTGAATACCATTTCCCTGGCTACCCACTTCTTAGCCCAGTCACTATAATCTCTCATATCCACCACAACATCACATACGGCTGCCTTTAATTCAGTATGTATCAAGTGTAAGTAAATTTCCTTCTGCAAACATCTATACTTACATACTTACTGCTCTCACCATTACTTTTTTCTCTCTAAGAACATCAACAAATTAGAAACTCTAAACATTCATTGACTGCCAATTACATTGCTCCATGCATGCAGTTCAGTACCAATATTGCAGCACCCAGAATTAAAATCTGGGGGACAGACCTGCATTATTAGCAGATCTGAAGACCCCAAATATTGATCAGTAGAAGTTACTGCTTTACCAAATGTCTTAAAAGTTTGACAGTGACAGTCTCAATGATGATAATAAGTAAGATGATAATCATGGTAACAATGATGATGATGATGATGATGATGATCATGACAGCAGTGTGACAATGGTGGTGGTGACGAAAATGGATAAGGTGTCATCGTCGTCATGATCACAATGCTGTCATCATTGCTGCTGCCACCATTGGCATTGTGTGGTCATCGGCACTGTCACTATAAAATTATCCTAGGACAATCAGGCTACATTTCAATGTAATTCCACATCATTAAGAAAATATAATACCATAACTAGTACTGTGCTATTATACAACAGAAATTTTAGTACCTATTTTGAAACTTCTAAATTAAAATTTTCATATTGACCTACACACACACACACAGCACTCTGCTTCAAGATACTTTCTAATAACTCACATAAAACATCAGCGACTCCACCAATCAATGAAACAGTGAATCATGTGACACAGGTGAGCAGGTGTTTCCAACATTGATAAATGCCCGGCATCTGGTATCAATTCCAGGAATGATCGTGGAATTGTCTGCAAATGAAAAATTTAAACACTCCACTGTAAACAGACTTCCAGAACAATGAAAGGCTGCACACACATAGTCTTGAACATATGATACTCTTTCATTTATTTAAAGTGTATTTCATAATGCTGCCAGCAGCACAGAATATACACCATTCATTTTTTGCTTTTTTTTATTCAGACAATATCAGTGGCAGCAGTCTCACACAACATGATGTGATGATAAATTTATTTGTCTTAGGTAATTACACAACAAACACAAAGGGGTAACATCAAAACCAGGACTCAGACAAGATCTATGTTGGGTGATGACAAAAAAATTTGATGAACTTGAGCAAAGAGTGGTATAAGCACCTGGTATGTACAGCCAATGTCAGGATTCTTCTGAAAATGTAAACTTTTAAGATGCTGAGTAATAACAAAAGCTTACAATAATGTCCTTTGGTCACAGCAACTCTTGTACAGAAGTTACATCACATGTAGTCCCTACTATCATATTAAACCACACAATATCTTGCACAAACCTTTTAAAAACCTATCATAAATACAAGCCAGTTCTGTCCACCAATCTACTTACCCTTTCCATTTCACATTCCTGCACCAAAGTAACATATGGATCTTGCAGACCATGCACCAGCAGAGTTGGAGCAAGAATGCGACGATGAAATGTGGCATCACCCTCTGGCCAATCTTGGCCTTGGGCCACATGATGCAACACATAGTGTGGTATGCCTTTGCTCATTGATGGGCATGACTCAATATGTTTACCACACGGAGCATAGAGGATATTCCTGGAATACAAGGAGATACAAAAACAGCTTACAAAACACATACAGCAAACAGCATAAAACAGTACTAACATATTATTGAAGTGTGACCATTAATACAATAACATAAAAATTTTAATAGTATAATGTATAGAAAAATCACTGCACAAGAAGGACAAGAACAACAGAATGTTACAAGACTGGTACAAGTAAAGCCACAGGACAAAAAAATGATGTTTTGCAAATCATTACATCAAATGTCAATACAAGGAATTCTGGCTGGAAGGAAACATTTATCATTTCACATCCAGAAGATCTCTTTGATGGTTTAACAGACATAAAGAAGAGGCCTTCAGTCTTCTGGGATGTACAAACATTCTGGGACACCCTATTTGTACAATCTTCACAGCTGAAGCTTGACCCCTTGAATGGACAGGTTGTCCTGAAATGATAGTAACAAACTACCAACCTACATCACATAACACACCAAAACAGCAAAGGTCTCAAATGAAATTGCATACAAGAACTACTCCATGGTGAATAGGAAGTCAAAGTAACCTCAGGTGTGCTTGCAAGGGAGCGTTTAGGGCCCAATACAGTTTCTAGGGTATGTAAATGATATTTGGAGGAACATCAACTTGAATATTAGACCCTTCGCTGACGACTGTATAATTTAGAGAAAAATCACAAATAGAAACAACATAGAAAAGTTGCAGAAGGATCTGGTCACCCAGAGGGAATGGGCAGTAGAAAATGGGAAGAAAATAAATCCTGTTAAAAGTAAAGCAATAAGATTTACGAGAGCTCGGGTTAAAAATCCACTGGATTACTCCCTTGGTGACCAAATATTCCAGAAGCAAACAGTTGTAAATACTTGGGAATAATCTTACGAGGCAATTTAAACTGGGTGGACCACGTAAATTACACAGTGCAAAAAGCCTGGAAGGCACTTCACTTTTTAATGCGTTCTTAAAAAAGGAAATAGGAAAACAAAAAGTTTAGCCTACACGTCATTGGTACGTCCTATTCTTGAATATAGGTCTGCATGCCGAGATCCATGCAGAGAAGGACAGATATGTGCGTTAGACCTAGTACAGAAGAAAGCTGCTCAATTTACTAATCATACTAAGGATTCTGACTGGAAAACCTTGGTTCAGCGTAGGACGATAGCATGCTTACGCGCACTTTTTAAAGCGTACTCTGGGGAATGGGCTTGGAAATCTTTACGTGACAGGTTGTGAAGGCCTTACTATTTGAGCATGGTTGATCATGTTCAGAAAATTAGGGACAGGAAGCAAAGAACGGATATCGGGAAGTATTCCTTTGCAAATAGGACCATTAAAATCTGGAACCAACTACCTGCATTAGTGTTAGGAACTTTCCCTTGTAAACCCAAAATATTTGGAAAGAGAGTTAGGAAAGCAATTTTAAGCGGGTTGAAGTGAAAGGAATAGAAGTATGACAAAAATCATTTAAAAGTGCAGTGAAGCGAAGTGAGGTGAAGTGTAGTGATGACGTGAAATGGAGCGGTAGGAAATTTAAACAGGGTTAAGCCAAATGAGAGGGTCGTGAAGTGTAGATGGGTAAAGTTTAAATTGGAAGAAGTGAAGTTTTGAAAAGTGTAGTGAAGTGGAGTGAGGGTTATAGGAATATGGTGCTATAATTATTAGAAGATACACAGACCACATGAAGTTTTACTGCTTCTTTCATATTCTTTTCATTCTACTGTGTATCATTGTATATATGGTTGTATGTTTTGTATGCTTCTGTTTAATTTTGTATATTATGTATTCTTACTGTTATGTTTATGTATTCTTATTGTTATGTATGTTCCATTCTAGGCATTGTTTCATTTTGTTGTTCTGTGTATTGTTTATGTGTAAGTGTGTACTGTACTACTGCCACCTCATGTCAACCCAATTGCAATTAACAAATATATCATATCAATAGTCAGCATCATAGCAGAAACCAATCTATGTAGCTTGCAAAGGACCTGCCTTCTAAAGCCACACATCAGAAGAGGCCTCATGCATGCCAGGAGGCATGGTGATACAGAAGGGGGGTGACTGTCAGCTCTTCGTGGTGCAAGAGGTGCTGGCCCACCTCCACTTATCAGAACCAAATGGCTCACTTGCTGGGCTCGGTACCGAGCAACAGCAGCTGCAAGACTGCACCTGGACACAAATAATAACAATTAGCCTTTACAAGCCATGAGTTGCACTGCTCCTACTGTGCATGTGCAGTCCAGCACTCTTTTCTTTTACTGTGGTGCCACCTCATTGTTGAGGTTCCTAGTTCACACACAACCAGTAGGACTCCTCTGAATGAGTGATCAGCCTGTTGCAGAGGCTGCTACCTACACAACACACAACAAACACCAGATATGAACATTCATTCCCTCAACAAGAATCAAACCTACATTAACACCAATCGAGCTATCTTACACTGCACGGCCACCAGAATCGACCCAGCAAACTGAGCACTGCATTTTTAAAAGCAGGTTAAAAAACTGTTCACATGATTGTATTCCTTACTGTGAGAACTTTCTGCTGCTGATTTTAAAAATTAACTCACCCATACGCATGTCCTATAACAACACATTTGCGATGCTCTCCCACGAATCTATCAAATATATCAATAGAATCCTTCAGAAGGCGGTGAAATGTGTATGCCGATGCTTTATCAGGGGCAGCACTGTAACCATGACCCAACATATCTGGTGCTAGTACATCATATCCGGCTGCTGTAAAGTGGTGAAGCAGTGCAGACCAGAGTTCTGCTGAGCAACCCACTCCATGAAGAAAATAAAGCAATGGTTTCTGAGGAGCAAAAACAAGTCTCTGAACTCCTAATACAATTTCATGTCCTCATGCCAAAAAATTTATATAGAAGTGTTCTGGACTATGACACAAATTACTCTATCAGGTTCTTACCCCTTACCTCATTACATGGTCTCATATCTCCAGAGATCATAATTTAAATGCACTTCTAATGTCCATAAAAGTTTGTGGTACCCCAGCTATCAGACGACACAGTGTCATAGCCTAAAGACCTCCACAAGTATGAACCCCCACATTCCCATACAGAAGGAGACCACAGGTTTATACATAAAGTATTTACTATGCAAGTTTTTTGGTTTCTGCAGCAGTGTGGATGAGGCATCAGTTCTTCTGGGACATGATGCTGCATCACTGAGCATGCGGGCCCTGACGTTGTAAGACAACATGGTGGTTTCCCCTTAAAGGTACAATATATCCAAGCATCCTACCCCTGTAGAAGAGACACATCATCCACACTGCTGTAAAAACCTAAGGTTCATATCATCCAGTATGTTTGAATTAAATTATTTAAGAAGCCTCTGTAATGCAAAAGCATAAAAGCCTGGACAACTTTCTTCAGACTACTAGTTAGGCTAGTCATAATGTCCCACACTTTTCATATCAACTGACAGAACAGAAAGACTACTAGTTGAATCATCGGCAGAAGCCATGATACACATCATGTAAATGCAGCTATATGATCTACAAACCTTGCTATCAGATGAACATTCACATTTGTCAACTTCTTATCTTCTTATATGATTTTGAAGCTATCAGGGATACACAACTCCACAGACCATTGAAATATGGACTATGATACCCTTATAACAGTACCATAAACACTGTAAATATCACTCACCAGTCTTTTAAGGTTTGTTGTATGAAAACACTGTTTGTTTCTTCTCTGCTGTACATTTGACTTTTGTGACTTAGGCCCACCATCTGTACTACTACTTTCTTGAGTTCTGTTTGTATTCTGCAATCTTACATCTACTGAGGTAAAACTGGTTTGATTATATTCTTGTGTATCATCTTTGGCTTCTGTCATTTTATCACTAAGATGTGAACCTGAAGAAATATGTGCTTGCAGTTCAGTCAGATTAATCTCATTTGGAGTGGCAGTAAAAGATTCTGTTTCAGTCTTTTCTGTAATAAACACATGCTGATCCAAATCTGAATGTTCACTCGCAATCTTACAACAATCAGTATTGCTTATATAGTGATTACTAGACTCCAATGAGACTGTATTAACATCTGAATCAATATCAAAAAATTTGGTACCCTTCTTACCAATAGCAGGCAAACCTTTACTTGAAACAATGGCATCACATTCCACAGGTGGTGCCCCAGGCTGTACAGCACATTCTACAACATCTGGATTCAGATTGGAACCCAGAAATGCAGGATTTGCACAGCCAACAGAATTTAATGAAGTACTGACTAGTAGTTGGTCATTTGTTCCTTTAAAATTCTTATTAACAGTTTCTACAACATGACAATTTTTTGCTGTCTCATGGCAAGAATATACAGTCTGAAAATTAAAATGATCATTTCTGGATTCATAATCACCCAATGGTTCACTTCTCTTTCTACGCACATGATTATGTTCTAAATCTTTATTATGATGTCTGTTAATGCAATTAGGCACACACTCCAATTTCAACTGTGACTGATTATACACATCATGCTCAATTTGTGATAAACACGAAAACACTTCATTCCACACTTCCTTCAGTACTTCTTCAACGAAGTTCTCAATCTGCAGCAGTTTGTGACTTCTGGATTGTAACAAACCTTCGTGACCAACATATTTTTCACATGGTGTTAAACTGCACAACATTTGGTCTGTGCTATCCTTAGGGTTATCTTGAATTTCATTTAATATCACTCTAGAATCCCCTAATGAATTTCTCCATGTCTTCCTAAACGAACAGTTGCAAGAATCTTCCATCCTAAGTGGTCGATTCCATCGGGTAAACCAGTAGTCCTCTGACGACAGTTCTGAATCATTAGAAATTAAAGACAAATTTCTGTGTTTTATATTATAATGACAACCATCTGTGGGAATTCGCGTGGTCTCCACATGTTGGCCCACACCATTCATACACCCACTACCAGATTTACGTGCATTGGCATTGATATGGACAACCCTGATTCTTCTATGTGAATTAAGCTGTATAAAATGGCTGTCAGCAAATGGATGTGACGCAGCTGGATGCACCTGTTGCCGTCTCGGCAGACATGGTATCCAACCAACACACGACCTTATTACTTGCAATACACAATTCTGAGCCAACTCGAGCCATGACTGCAGGTTGGCCTGGCAGTTCATTCTGCATCATGCTGAATAGGTGGTTCCTGTAACAATGGGTTTAATTTGGTTAAAGATAAAAAAATTCAGACCACTGAGAAGCCTAATTTGTATTTTCCTTATGAGACTACCAGTATGACATTTTGTTATTTAAATAATTTAAAAATCAGCCTGTATAAAAACTGTATCAACGGAACGGGCTGAATGTTACAAACATGCAAGAAATTAGACAAAATACACGGAGTCAACGTTTTTATTTAAATGGAACCAGAAAATTTACTTTTACTGACCGCGGATGGAAAACAAGTCCTTATCAGTTACAGTGTTACTGGCACTTTAATAACATTTTCAGCATTATATTATTATCTTCACTTAAGTAATTCCTTGGAGCAAGGCCCTTCTTGAGAACCTAACAGGCGCTCACAAAGTTAAAGAAAGTGTCCGCCACTGGTCTTCATTCTAAGCGTTTTTGTCACTGTGGATAACGTATTAATCAGTGGCAACATTACTTCATTATGTGCAAAAGAATTTCCACTCTTTTACGAATCGAAACTATAGTCACGCCGATCACATAACCTTACATGGATAACAGTCTAGAGTGCCAGTCGATTCAAGTAACGTTTATTCAAGTGTAAATTTCAACATGTGCACGTGCATTAGTTTCCGTGACGTAAGAAAGCAGTACTTACAGCAATTCCAAGCCCAATATCAACGTCAGTTACGTTGTACCACCAACATACCCACAACCAATTGCACAGCGCCATTCACAACCTTGCACACTCAGCAGAGCTGCCCTCTACAAGTGACACACAGTCACGGATCCCAACGTAATATTCGGCCAACGAAATAATAATGGGAAAGAGTATAAACATAAACGGAAAATGTACGCAACGTAACATGCGGCGGGTTCGGATATATGCAATCTGAACCTTTCTCCAATAGTCACAGTCGCTGCGGACACATCTTGTGTTCCTGCTCACAATTGCGCTCATATTGTTATTATAATTGTCTTTATACCGAGTATTTAGAATTACATACCCGAAACAAATCATGTTTCTATGGTAGTACATAGTTTCGCAGCTAATGTATAATTACGCGTTATACTTACTCCATGGTGCAGAGTCATTCTTGAGAAGCTAACTGATTTGCAGCTAGTCAAGAAATTCCCCTCATTTCACGGAACCCGAAGGTTCATTACCGCACTCACAAGCGTCCGCTACCTATCTCTATCCTGGGCCCGCCCAATCCAGTCCATATACCCACATCCTACCTCCTGGAGATCCATCCTAATATTATCCACCCATC
>Ga0123354_10004546_pt1 | contig 19681 bp, 14 predicted proteins | sample TergutLab28metaG_2_FD_97872 | JGI IMG/M metagenome (GOLD analysis project Ga0123354, IMG submission 97872) | Labiotermes labralis P4 segment gut microbial communities from Petit-Saut dam, French Guiana - Lab288 P4 | ecosystem: Host-associated > Arthropoda: Insects > Digestive system > Gut ...
ACAGCTGCCTTATGATACAATGTTACAATATGCGCTCTACAGCGATGTACTGGAAGGCTTATAACCACCAGACAGTACAGTTAACAGCTGCCTTATGATACAATGTTACAATTGACACACGCCATTGTGTAATCTTCACAATCCGTCCGTATTATATTGACAGTCGAAATATGACAGATCGTAAGGAGGAAATTATTGTGCAAATCACGTGACCTATGCACACCGACCACGTGAGCAATGCAATAAGGACACTTCACGTTCATATTAGTAAAAGGCAAACATGTCTTCTGTGTATAATCGTCAAAAAGTGCTGTTTGTGCTATTGATATTGCGTGGCTGATTTATAGTTTGTTAGGTAACAGTAAGTATATGGCTACATACTGCTTGTGTGAGGTAATATCAAACAGGCATAGTACTACTATTACTACTACTACTTCTACAATAGTAATACTACTACTACTACTACTACTACTACTACTAATGGCAATTCTACTACTACTACTATTACTATTACTTATACTAATATTACTGACACTACTACTTTTACTTCTACTACTACTAATGGTAATACTACTTTTACTAGAACTACAACTACTAACACTTCTGATACTACTACTACTACTACTGCTGCTAGTACTGATACTACTACTCCTAATCCTACTCCTACTATTACTACAAATAATGTTACTACTATTACTAATGCTACTACTACTAATACTGATAATAATACTACAACTACTTCTAATAATATCACGCCCACCACTACCACGATTACGTGATAGACTGTACGAGTTTTACACCTGTAATTTTTAACAGAAAATTTTCTACTTTATAATACCTGAAATTCACACTCTTCACACTATAGTAACACAGAACACTATCGTTTGAGCAAAACCGGTTGTGAAATTTTAAAAACTCAAAATATTATCATTTATTTGACTGTGACACTAAAAACTGTGGAGTTGTATGGCATAATACAATAAACTACAGTTTGTGCAGGCTGTAAAGGGAATAAAGCATGATGCAATAAACCGCATTTGGTGCAGGTTGTAAAGGGAATACAGTAATGCAATAAACTGCAGTTGGTGCAGGTTGTAAAGGGAATACAGTAATGCAATAAACTGCAGTTGGTGCAGGTTGTAAAGGGAATACAGCATAATGGAATAAACTGCATTTGGTGCAGGTTGTAAAGGAAATACCGCATAATGCAATAAACTGCATTTGGTGCAGGCTGTAAAGGGAATACAGAATAATGCAATGAACTGCAGTTGGTGCAGGCTGTAAAGCGTTGCTTGTGCAGATGACAGTGGCTTAGCTACAGATATCACTTCTTATTGCTCTAAAAATTGAATGGTGTTCTGACTCGTTACAAAACTCCCAAATATGAACCGCAGTCACAGACACACATTTCAGTTAACAGTATAAATTCCTGCTAGTCTATTTATGTTTAAAATAATCCTATCCTGGTTACTGCGTCTATGGTTTCCAGCACTTCTCTGTTTCCACTGACAATTTTATGTAAACTATTATTTGTCGTTTCTACTTCCATCTGACCTGTATAATTTTCCCTACAAACCCTTTCCACCTACATAAATGTTTGTTACTATGTATGACATATCTTACTTGGTCTGGTCCTGGGTTCAGTTCCACACAGCCGATGACCAGTAGCGAAACAAGCACTAAGAATTTGACCTGCATGTACCCGATATGGTGAGATGTTGATGGAATATGGTGCTGTACGATCACACTCTTCCGTTGTCTTCCTCCACTCCACTGGCCAATTGTGGCCCTCCACTGTTCAACACTGTCACCCATAGTACAGTTCGTAGCGTTGCACAATTATAGACCTAACTAGTTCCGTATATCAAGATGGTGTGTTGGTTTGAATGTTAAGTTGCGTTAGTGTTTATACTGCAGTTATTTATGTGCCAAAGTTCCAACATTCTTATCTTTAATTTGAAAGACACAACATAAAGCACAGAGCAACAGAGTGTGTTCAGTGTTCCAGTTAATCAAAGAAAGAACAAGATGAAATAAATTCTCATAATATCAACAATTCACATTTTGTGTATTATTTGAATAACTTTCTACCGACATGATTTTTTATTCAGCCAATTGTTATATGCAGTACGTTCAAATTTGAACTTGAACGATTATTTAGAATTGGACGGGAATCAATTTTCAGGCACGCCATATACGGTGTAAAGAATTTAACTGCAGTAACAGTAAAAGAATTTCTAATGAAAATTTCTCCTATTTAAATTATTCGCCCTGACATTTCCACAATTTCTGCACATCCACTTCTAGTTTAATTAAAATGTCTTCAAATGTAAACATATTTAAGGCAGTACAATAATACTGTTTATATTCACGTACACACTTATATTTCTGTCTGCAGCAACATCTGATCCTTACACTGTAACTGTGTTTCTATAAGGTATGTACCTCACAAAACTACAGAACACCGCAGCACACCACACCACAGCAAACAACAACACGCCACACCACACCAATGAACATTCCCTTCAGTACCCTACGCAGACATCCCGACAACAGTGTAAGACAGAATAGCTTTCCTTCAACAGAATACACCCAGTTATCTCGGCTCGATTCTTGATTGCGCTGGTTCAAGATACTTGAACATTTTGTGATTCGGAGTTTCCAGTATCGTCATAGAGATAAGGGCAAGCTGTTATTTTATTGGCTACTTTAAGTATAATATCTGAATGTACATAAATCCTGTGTGTCGCCGGCCGTGTGCACAGCTGTTCTTAGGTAAAAGAAATATAACGAATTAAAGTTTAATCGTTGGCCTTGATTCTGAAATTGGTAAGCCAATCCATGTGATTGACTTATGGATGTAGTACATACTTATGTTTGTGGACAGACTGCTGAATGTTAAATCCTTAATTTAGTCGGAAGCTTAAAGTTTGTTTACAAAATACACGGCGTCATACTTAAAAAAACAGACCTTTCCACATCCTTAAATGTATGTATTGCAGAAAATTATCGAATTGTGTACATCACAGTGCTATGGATACATGGACTGACTGCAGTGTTGTTAGTACAGGGTAGAGGGTAATTTGCGGTTCTGCCTGCAGTTACTGCAGTACTGTTACATCACAGTGCTATGGATACATGGACTGACAGTAATGATGTTAGAACAGGGTAGAGGATAAATGGCGGTTCTGCCTGCAGTTACTGCAGTACTGTTACATCACAGTTCTATGGATACATGGACTGACAGTAATGATGTTAGTACAGGGTAGAGGGGAAATGGCGGTTCTGCCTGCAGTTACTGCAGTACTGTTACATCACAGTGCTATGGATACATGGACTGACAGTAATGATGTTAGTACAGGGTAGAGGGGAAATGGCGGTTCTGCCTGCCGTTACTGCAGTACTGTTACATCACAGTGCTATGGATACATGGACTGACTGCAATGTTGTTAGTACAGGGTAGAGGGGAAATGGCGGTTCTGCCTGCAGTTACCGCAGTGCCGTTACATCACAGTGCTATGGATACATGGATTGACTGCAATGTTGTTAGTACAGGGTAGAAGGGAAATGGCATTTCTTCCTGCAGTTACTGCAGTACTGTTACATCACAATGCTATGGATACATGGACTGACTGCAATGTTGTTAGTACAGGGTAGAGGGTAAATGGCAGTTCTTCCTGCAGTTACTGCAGTGCTGTTACATCACTCAATAACAATCTAAGCAGCACGCCATATCACAATGCCGTCCAGTATTTTCCCACTGATTCAGCAATAACAAAACACATTCATCTCCCTTAACCCAGTAACTGAAGGCGTGTGGATTATCCAGTAAAGCAAGAACACAGGCCACAATTACGAAGTATAATATCAGGACTTGATAACAGGATATAAGAACAGGCATGGTGCAATTGATATGGTGCTTGTGGTTATGTGATCACAGCTGGTTAATGAAAGTGGGCCCACCGCATGGCTTTCAGCTGAACGTGAAGGGAAATCTTCATAGACCGACTGACTACTACAAGAATGAATGGGAGTAAAATTATCATGGTTTATATTTATATTTTGTATCCCGTCACTGAAAAATATCCTAAGCCAGATGAGAAAAGTCAGCATACTCAGTCCAATTGTGTTTGTGTCCCTCTGTCTGAGAAGATATCTTCGGAAAGAAACCTTTCTTTCGTGTATTTTCTGCCATAATTTCTGTACATTCCTCTTCCAGGTTCATCGTCACATCTCATAATTTTTTAGAATTATTTTTACGTTTTTGGTGACTTACTAATCACAAAGCTCCCTGTTATACCGTTCCATCCAGCCCTATTGCCACTTCCTCTATTTAAACCCAGACACCCGCTCTGCAACATATTTCTCTCAAACACACTCAGTCTCACTTGGTCTCTCAATATGCCGTACAATCCTCACACTCACACAAAAAGCAGTTACGTACTGCTTAAACACCTAATGTAGATGTACTCTAGTTCTGGGGAAGGAATGGATTTTGATCAGTTCTGATAAAGTTGTGTTTGGATGGGCAGTGCGTGTAGCAATTGTTCTACTGTCGTCTGCTGCGATGAGGACAAGCAGTATTTTGTTCTGTATGTACCTACAGTCGGTTATTGTGTGTGCTGCGATATATCGGTAGATTGATAAGACCAGCTGATTGATACGGTACATGTTATATGGGCTTATCGTTGACAAGCGAGTTTCGACATCTCTAATCTTCCTTTTTCAGTATCCCAATATGCCACTCAGTTTGCAAACCGTCTGTGTATATGGTATAATACTCAGACTATTTTAACGTGTGTAATACATAGGACACTGCTCAATCCATACAGCAAAATGGTGGAGTAGGAAATAATAACAGAAATTTAGCTCAGTTACAACCACAAATCAATATGCACTACCAGTAATGCTTCCAATCTTGTTACTCCTCCGATCTACTGTCTGTTGCTCACGTATACATTCGGTCTGTCCTATTGATAATATCAACATACAGTTCGTAGCCAACCGACTGCTGCCTGCCAACTGCTGCTGAATGCTGACAGTTCAGCAATTGGCAGCCAGCTTTGAAAATGCAGATTGTCACAGTAAATGTTCTAATTACACGCCGCCACTTCTTACTCTGCGCCACTAAGCACATGGAATGTTCTGCCATGGTGGGCTGTGGGTATGAGCTGGAACGGACTGCTTATGTAATGTAACTGCTGTGGGCGATGGCAAGTGTACATAAGGATTTACAGATTTGTGTTGTACATAACGACACTGCTAACAGTGTACATAAGGATTTACTGATTTGTGTTGTATATAACGACACTGCTAACAGTGTACATAAGGATTTACTGATTTGTGTTGTACATAACGACACTGCTAACAGTGTACATAAGGATTTACTGATTTGTGTTGTACATAGAGACATTGCTAACAGTATACATAAGGATTTACTGATTTGTGTTGTACATAACGACACTGCTAACAGTGTACATAAGGACTTACTGATTTGTGTTGTACATAACGACACTACTAACAGTGTACATAAGGATTTACTGATTTGTGTTGTGCATAGCGACACTGCTAACAGTGCACATAAGGATTTACTGATTTGTGTTGTACATAACGACACTGCTAACAGTGTACATAAGGATTTACTGATTTGTGTTGTATATAACGACACTGCTAACAGTGTACATAAGGATTTACTGATTTGTGTTGTACATAGCGACACTGCTAACAACGTACATAAGGATTTACTGATTTGTGTTGTACATAGCGACATTGCTAACAGTATACATAAGGATTTACTGATTTTTGTTGTACATAACGACACTGCTAACAGTGTACATAAGGATTTACTGATTTGTGTTGTACATAGCGACACTGCTAACAGTGTACATAAGGATTTACTGATTTGTGTTGTACATAGCGACACTGCTAACAGTATACATAAGGATTTACTGATTTGTGTTGTACATAACGACACTACTAACAGTGTACATAAGGATTTACTGATTTGTGTTGTATATAACGACACTGCTAACAGTGTACATAAGGATTTACTGATTTGTGTTGTACATAACGACACTGCTAACAGTGTACATAAGGACTTAATGATTTGTGTTGTACATAACGACACTACTAACAGTGTACATAAGGATTTACTGATTTGTGTTGTACATAAGACACTGCTAACAGTGTACATAAGGATTTACTGATTTGTGTTGTACATAGCGACACTGCTAACAACGTACATAAGGATTTACTGATTTGTGTTGTACATAACGACACTGCTAACAGTTCAGATTGCTTAATGTCGAATGTGTGGTTGATGAGTGACGAATTGATGGTGGTAGGAAATATAATTGCTTTCTTATTTCATTTAGCTACAAGCCCGAAGGTCGCGGGTTTGATTCCCGATTGTGTTATTGAATTTTCTCACTGACATAATCCTTCCGGCCTCACTATGGCCCTGGAATGAGTACCAGGAATATTTCGTGGGGAAGGGTAAACCTCCTGGATTCCTCTAGGTCTGTACACGGATTGCTTTACCTTTACTTTTACCCTCAGAAAATATTATTTTAATATACATTTTAATATTATCCTTTAGTCTTCCAATGAATCCCATTTTTTATTCAGATTTTCAGAATGGGCGACACCAGCATTCGAACCCCGTACCGTCCAGCTCATAGTTAGTCGCTAGACCGACTGAGATGTGCCGTTATTTAACAAGAGCGATCTTCATCAAATTTCGTAACTGCAAAACACCAACATTCCCCACCGAGACGTAATTTCGATTACGGTAGATCAGAAAAACAATGCACAGTTTTGTTTTATCTCTGGTTCTATTGTATGTATTTTCGTGAAAATTTAGATCATGGGCTTCTCTCACGTTTCCTGCTAGCGTTGTGTTTGTGGTTGCGATCGGTCAGTATTTTAGATCATTTTAAATACATGTGAAAATACAAATATACAAATATAAATACAAATTATCTGCTGTATAACGGTCCCCATTGAATCGATGTTCATGAAAATTCACATGTTAGATATAAAACACTTTCCCCAATATGTCCGTAAGTTTCCTTGCAATCGGTCAATAATTAAAACAACTTAAAGAGGCAGATATTGTACATTCTCGGCAGTTTCCCGACTTACTTTACAGGGATTTTCCTGATAAATCCCATGACGCTCCACGATCAATCAGTAATTAAAGACACTTTACATGAAGGTCATATATACTTGGATGTATCTCGGCTTACTTTAGGGGGCTTCCTGAGAGTTCAAACCTCGAACTCCACGCACGAAAATTACAAGCGATGTGAGTGTGTTCGCTTTCGGTCAATAACTAAAGGAACTTTCCTTGAAAAAGACTGTACCTAGGCTTCGTGGTAAAGGATTTCCTCAAAATTCACACTTCCAGCACTGCCGATATTAGCTACAAATGAAGCAAGCTTGTTTGTTTTCGGTCAAATATTAAGGGACCTTTGCCTTTACAGTCATGAACCTTTTCATCTGTACTTTTGACTCCATTGGAGGGATTTTCCTGAAAATTCATGTCAGGGACACTACGCATGCCACGCTACTTTGGCTGTGATCGGTAGATAATTAATATATTATTGGGACCTAAACCTTTAAATAAAAGAGTAAATTACCCGCCAACCACTTAAAATTTTAAAAAATTCGCATTGTGCAAACAGAACTAATTTGTTCCTCAAACAGCGTTTAGATATATCGCCCTGCGTGTGTTGAAGAAGTAATCTTTGTAACTGAAGGAGAGTGAGTTTCGCCTGCTGCAACTGATGTTTTAAATATCATTTCATTTTTTTTTAATTTTCAAAGAAACTTACAGTAGATTTGCTTACCCCCACCCCCTTTCCATTCTCTCCCTTTGTTATCAAAAAACTTCGTGGACGTCGATAGGAGACCGAAAATGATTCGTCGAATTTCGATTTGTGTCCCACGTTGAACACAAATTTAATCCACAAAAAATTCAGTGTTTCTTTCGGATTGTAAGCCGAGACACTGTAGCCGGTACAGCGCCCAGCCGCGGGCTGGCGCGGCAGATACCCTACTGCCTCCACGCCACCGATAGACCTCACCAAAACTTGTATCCGGTACGTACTGGAAGCTTTTTTGCCGGTTGGAATAAAAATGACCAGTCACCTCCTTCTACTGACCATTGGCTTGCGGCAGTATCCATCTCTTTTAAATAGCCTATGTGATTCAGCTTGAGCCCCACAAATCTGCCGCCACGCAGAGGCTGCAGTCGGTCTCCCTTCTACGCGGCCTCTGTCATTCTTCCATCACCACAGCTGCTACATCAGGCACTGCGCTTCTAGCCACGATGTTGTTTTAGGTCGTTTGGTAGTGCCAGTTACTGCAGTGTCTTTTTTCTCGCTTCTTGCCAGAGTGGCAGGATAGCGTGGAAAGGCGGTTCTGTGCATGGCCCGGCCACAATGCGCTGTTACCAAATCAAAATAAACTCAGATGAACCTAATTTACTCATTTAATACTTCGAAAAGATGTTACGGCTGTGCAAACTTTCGGCAGTCTGACCGTTTGGCAAACATGGTGTATGAATCCCCTCCCAGGCCAAGTTCAAAATACAGACTTTGCTACAAGCACTGTGATTCTGCTTTTCGTTGACTAGCCTTGTCGCTGTTCAGCACCCTGCCTGTGTGTTGTACTGTCTATTGCGCGTGTCTCGGCAGAATTATTTGGCGACTCCTTTACTCAATTTGCCCCTGTTTATTTTCAGTATTTTGGGATTTAATCGGTAATCGATTTCTTATTTCGATATCCAAGCTCATAGTCTCCGATAATTTAGTACAGACCTACGTATTGACCTAATCTTGATACGAGAATATGTTGACGCCATCATTTTATGTAATAGAAAGAGGTTCAGATGTACGCGTGTTGTGTATTCTTATCTCCAGACAAGTCCCTAATATTTACGTTCTCTTTGTATCGGAAATATTAATTATTTCATATCGATAAACCCTCTGTTTTCCCCCTCATATTTCTAGTGGTGTTATGCCTTGCATTGTTCACAATATTTCCATTTCGTCTAGCTTTGAATTTCTCAGTCATTAAGTTTCAGCCCCCTTCCCTCGCTAAGGATTGTGAGCTTTTTCTTCAAAAGATATTTATGCTCTTTCATCTCTATTCGGCTGTCGTGTGAACATTAAAGTTTCACACAGGACGTCACCTTGTGCCACTGAACTTAACCTTTTGACGCCTAATGTCAACTATAGTTGACGTACCGCACCGCTAACCTCCAAAGTTTTATTTTATATATTTATTCAACAAATATAGGCACAGAATATTTTAAACATGGTGTATACTCTTCGTTTTTTCTCTTCAAAATGCAGTTCGTTTCATAATTCTAAACTATTTGGTTCCTGTATTATTCACATTTTATATACAGGTGTGCTAAAATTAAAAAAAATAATTCCGGCGCCAAAAGGTTAATATCAAACACAACTACGTACGTTACTTTTGTTTAGAAACATGACAACGTCTTCCGGCCTAAGAAAAAATTATCAGGCCTTCATCACGAAACTTCTAAAAATAAGGCGCAGTTCAGTACAATTTAAGCTCGCGATATGGGATCCAATGTGACTTAACAAAGTTTATACAATATATATATATATATATATATATATATATATATATATATATATAAAATCATTAGGATGGTAATAACCTGGCTTTCTCCAATGGCTTGCATTTTCGGTCTAGTTTTTCGTTTAAAGTTTCGTGTATGAGATTTTCGCTGAAGTACCGCGTTGCACGCAATTCTTTGCAGCTGTTAAACCTTTCTTTTTTCCTTATACAAGAATTTAATTTAATCTGTAATTTGTGTATGTTGTGTTTCTTGTTGAGTAACTTTTGTGAAAAGGGAGGAATGTGATGTTTTTATTTTTCCATTTTTTGAACAAAATAACGAAGTTGTGTCTGGAGGAAATCTAATAATTTGTTTTTAATGTCCCTATGTTTTCCCAAGCATTAGAATATTCACATTATCAGGATCGAAGTCCGCGATAGCTGCAAAATTATTTTGCTCCTTAAACTAACACCTCTAATTACATAACCTTCACCCTGTGTACTTTCTTCCGATTAAATCTCTCCATAACAAATCTGTTGCATCTTTTACTTACAGACAGTCTCTCCCGTGCAGCCTGCAGACAGTAATATATGGATACATATTATAAGAACATTACACTCAGGACCCCCCCCCCCCCGTCCACGCGAATTAAGTAAATTTGGCTGCTGCTATAAACGCCCACTGTCCCATATTCTCGACGTCCTTTTGAAGGCCCCGATTCGCACAGCCCTTCTGCATGACGCGGCTGTCTTTTCGGGGAGAGCACTAATCACTGGATGTGGTCCGGATACTGTGGAGGCCAGTAAGGCGGGGAGTTGTCTCTAATGGTTTTAACGCGAATTCGTAGTTTGACCTGGGTCAACAAATGGAACTGAGAGTTTAGTATAAATCAGCGGTGTTTACTTTGTGTTATCACTACACACAACACAAACACACAATGGCCCTGCCCCAACGGCTGTGCCCAGGCTCAGGTAGGTACAATGATGTATGCCTTTGCGACTAAGCTTCGTCCCTCGGCACCTGTTCACACCGCCTTCACCAAGAAAAAGCCACTGGTGTCACAGCTAACGCCTTTCGACAGTTCTGATAGGACAATAGGAACATCTTGGCTTAGTAGCTTAGACCTCATTGGTTGGGAGGTGTCATTGAGTTTCAAATAAAAAAAAAACTTTCGCGTCCCAAGAGACGACCCGAGGACAGCGAATCATATTCATGAAATTTCCAATACAAAGTCTTCTGTCCAGCACGATATAAGATGGTTCTATCTCTTCCCATCAGATGTCTCTAGGAATGTTCGCTGTTGATAGTAATACACATTCTTCATTATTTTTTTTAAAGAAGCTGTCTCTCTCTTTACAAACATTAAACATGACATTTTGTTAAGCTGATTATTATTCCAAATAGTAGAATAATGAATATAACAGAATAAAAACTGGGATGCATCTCAACGATCGTCTGCTCTGCTCTGAATGTCGCCATGTTGTTTGCAACACCCTGTGTTGCCGGTGGAGAAGTTCTGCTGTAAACATGTGGATGTGTAGTGGATGTGGCTTAGGTAACTGATGTGCGTGGATGCAACCTTTTGTGCAGAACTGTATATCATTAACATACAGTAGCCTTACTGGCAGTGGCTAACAAATCGGCACAATGCGGTGTTACCAAAACTGATTATTGACACACAGCAGCACGATTGACAGTTCAGTGTCCTTCTACAAGGAAAACAGGGAGTTTAGAACAGAAAGTGACAATTACCACGTAGAAATAGTTCAACAGCAAGAGGACAAAGTCACACAATTTATTACTGGCATTAATTTACCGTTCTGCACATAAGGTTGCATACATGCACGTTAGGTACACAAGACACACCCACACAATTAAAACACAACTTTTCCATCAACAACACAGGGTGTTTCAAAAAACATAAATACATTTAGAGAAAAGCAAAACATCTGCGCTGCACATTTTTCTTTTCATACTGTTATTCTTCCACTGTTTGGTGTATTAACCAACTTACCAAAATATCATATTTAGTGTCTGTAAAGGTAAGGCCTCTTCCTAATCCTTATGTACGGCTACATTATGATGGCCGTTTCATTCGGTCGAAATATTTGCAGTAAATGAAATGATACATGATATTAATTTGCCGTTTCACTTACTTACTTACTTACTCCATGGTGCAGAGTCCTTCTTGAGAAGCTAACTGGTTTGCAGCTAGTCAAGAAATTCCCCGCATTCACGGAACCCGAAGGTTCATTACCGCACTCACAAGCGTCCGCCAACTGTCTCTATCCTGGGCCAGCCTAATTCAGTCCATATACCCACATCCCACCTCCTGGAGATCCATCCTAATATTATCCACCCATCTACGCCTAGGCCTCCCCAGTGGTCTCTTTCCCTCCGATTTCCCCATCAAGACCCTATACACCTCCTCTCCTCCCCCATACGCGCCACATGCCCAGCCCATCTCATTCTTCTCGATTTTATCACCCGCACAATATTGGGTGAGGAGTACAGATCATTTAGCTCCTCGTGCCTTGTCACTAGGACCTTGTAATACATATAGATCTGACAAACACAACCAGATAATGATACCAAGATTTAGACTGGTACCGCTTCTAGCGTAGAACTAGAGTAGAACTCCAGTTATACGGACGCTGGTTATCCGGATCAGCTTGGCCCTACCAGTAAACATATCCTTTCTGTAATTGCACTGCTACCCTGTTCGCTCCGTTGCGATGCGTATCACAAGGGTGTCATTTGAGACCTTAATAATATATAGGCTGACAATTTGTGGCCATATGGAGAGTTTGAGACATCTATCACAAGATGCGTCACCGCTGGAATAGATGCGTATAATTTGGTTAGTTGTTCAAAATAGTTAACTTGCCTCTCTATATCAATTTGAAAACACTAATTCAGAATGTAATTATAACGCTTTAAATAGTTTCTGAATGTACTCGCCTTAAATTTGGAAAAGAAATACACAAGTGTTTTCAAAACACAGTCTACAAAGCTTACCTTGCAACAGCAGAAAGCAGCAAATAATTATAGGAACGTCGTAATATCTTAATATTCAGTTTCTTACAAATTCACAAAGTAAAACTTCTTCTGTATGCAGGTACGTGACAGCCGGATAAATTATCGTCGAGTTTAGTAGTCGCCAAACTAACCAAAGTGACAAAATGTGTCAATAACCGTAGCAATGTAGATCATATAGAGAGAAGCATGCAACTCAGACATTACTTAAAGTGTAGTGAACTGTTAGGTTGGCTACTGGCTTCAGGCACTCACGAATGTGTGACAAACTGTTAATTATTTCCTGAACTCGGACAAATAAGTGCATGCATGCCTCTACTCCAGATAGTGGCTCAATAATTGTTGGCTCTACTGGTAGTTACACAAGCCTAATGTGCTGCCAGACGAGAATGCAGACTTTGTATAGGCCCCGACTTCATCAACATGCTACCCTTTGTTGTAGATCAGTCCTCTCCAGGCTTCAGTTCAGAAACCACAGTCACTACTGTAATTGTTGTTTGAAAGTGTTCTCTGTTGCAGGCATAACTACTATTCTAACAATTCCTGGGTCTTGAAGCTCATACCGATATAACAAAAGTACCCTACCCCACAGCCCTAGATTTTTTTCCCCTTGTCATTTGCTTTCATATTTGCAACCATAATTCAGGTAAGCAAACTGTATTTAAGGAACCTAGTGTGAGACATCTGAAAGCCACTAACGGTAGCCTGTCAGAGGGAGGTTTTCCAATACAAGATCCTAGTTAGATATTTTACAGCTCAAAATCTTTTGTCTTCTCAGCTCGTTTCTAAGAACATAAATACATAAAAAACTGAAATTTTATGTGTTTTTTGGAATGGGAATGGAACTTGGTCTCTCATAGTTAAGGGAGGATAAAACAATATGGATAGGAAAGTTGAAGAAGACTTATTTTATTCAGAAAAACCAAATGGAACACCTCAGCTTGGATAAAATCATACGAAAATGGATCTTTGGTCATCGTAGAATAATACAATAAAACACAGTCATCCAGCACAGTGTAAGAACATACAGCAGGCCCTTGTGAACACTGTCATGAACCACAAAAGTTGTGATATTTCCTTATAATATGAATTTACTATTAGTTTTACCAAAAAATCTCCTTCATCAAAGAATGGTTTAGTTTTTTAATGCTACATGCCAATATTATGTAAGCATAATGAGCAACTAACAAGAAATATGATGAAGTTTAAATAGAAATTCATGTAATGAATGTTTCATTGGATCAAGGTGGCTCAAAACAGAATTTGCTTGAGATTTTGAGTGTAGGTTGCTCATACCATACACCACCAATTTCAGTTGGGATGTTCTTCGGATTGAATACGCTAACAGATGGACCGACAGACATGATATCTCTAATATGTGTTCATTGCATTCAAAGAGGTTTATTGTCATGTTCATTCATAATAGAGTGATTCTGCAGATTTCATAATTCTATACTCATAAACTATTTAATTTTCCTCCAACAATGTGGATAGTTGAATTTTCAGGTGAGTGTTCCAGCACTTCCTTGGGTGCTGCATTTAATGACAATCTGAATCAATTAAATGCCTACAGAAATATACAACAGATTTTAACCACAGGTCTAAAAAAAAAATGTATTGCTCTAAACTAACTTACCAATGTTTTGATAGTGTTGGTTATTTTAAAATTCTGTGACAGCAGGATGCAGTGTAGGGATGTGGGAGTTAGCAAGCACAGTGTCACTCAGTATTTTGTTGGAGGTGCTGGGAAAACACACATCAGACCCCGAGGAAGCTTTCAAGATCAGACCATATATCCTGAATTCAAATTGCATGTGTTAATCACCTGCTTATGCAGGTGCATATGCTGTACTTTGCACTGGCCCACAATTTTACCATAACAATAATAATGTGTTTTAATGTGCAGTGGTACACTGCTCTTCTACAATAGTGTGTTTCGGTTGGTAGTGGTACAGTAATGTGCTATGATGGTAATGTGTTTCAGTTTGACATGGTACAACATTATAACAGTGTTTTATTGTGCAGTGGTACACTACTTCACAAAATATGGATCTGTAGAGTGCTACTTCAGCATAGATCTTAGTTCAGATTCAAGTTCTGATGATGAAGACTGGAGTCATGAGGGAGGATGGAGAAAGGCCGATTCAGTAAGGCCACAATATTGTACACCCACTCCCAGCTGTAACACCCCATAATAAAACTGTCAGAAACTGATGCCTTTCCTAATTGACAATAAATAAGACAACCAGTTTAGAACACATCCACTAACAGTGTACCATACCCATGCCTACATTTGCCACACTAAAGCAGAAGTACAGTTACCCACACTTTCTCTTATAAATACAGCCTACTGATAATTTTCTGCAAAAATACAGTAACAAAACATCATGTCAGTTTCCTCAAGCATTATTAGCCGACATGAATCATACATAAGCCTGAAAATACCTAAAAAAAAATGCTGAAATCCAGAACTTAATGACACGTGCAAGTCCCAGCCATAGCTCAGGCTGCTTACCGTGGAGGCACAGGTTCAGTCCCAGGGTAGTTCATCTGCCAATCTCTTTGGAGCATGTTTTCATCTATTTCCATTGGCTTTACCCACATTTTTCATTACATCAATATTACATATATATATTTATTCACCACTGACGCTATACAGTCTAAGACACTGACAGTGTTATGAAGCAAACCACACAAATTACTTAACAGGTTGTGAACATTCCTGTGAACTCTACTGTCACCAGATATTTATTGTGAGTTGTTCCATAGGACACACAAAACCTTCCTGGCATGCTAATAGTCACTCAGCTGGTCAAGAAACACCCTAGCCTCCATACAACCCGGAAGTTCATTACTGATTTCACAGTAGCATACCATCACATCCTGTCTTCAGCCACATGATGCCGGCCAACACCCACACACTTCCTGTCCAAGTCGGAGGCCCTGTATAACAATACTTGGTATTCTGAATTTTTGTAGTAGTTATTTCACCCTCTCCCAGTACCAGACAGTAGACCCGTCAATGCTGACGCACCTCTAACTCAACGCCACAGCCACAAAACCGCCCCTTGTCAACTGTACACAACTGTTTACCCAGTACATTCACATATGCATTCCATAACAAGAGGCAAGCCCTCTTACCCATAAAAAGGACACAACTTAATGTGGATTCAGCAGTGTCATTAATGCTTTGTTCGAGATTAATTTATGAGCAATATTTATTTAGCTTCTTCCAAATGTTATTTGAGAAGGTTCATGAGATGGGACCACATGTGTACCTTGGTCTGCCAGGACTAGCAACTGACACACACTGTTCATGAGCGACTTGAATTCAAACTCAGTCTGTACGAACTCAAGGAGAGCTGCCGCATCCACCCAAAGACGTTTGATAATATGGTGTATGAGAAGAGGTAAGGTACTGCGTATGGGAATGGTCCTGTCTCACTAAATATCAGTATTTATCCTCTACATGAATGACTGCATTCTCTGTGTCTCAGAAATATGTAGATATCTAGTATAATGTGAGGTTTGAGGTCCACATGGAAGTTGCTCAAGGCAGTTATCTTCTGGGCTCTGCATGCTGTGTAGTCCGATAGATATTTATGAACATCTTCAATCAATTCATACCTGACCATATGGTGTCATATCCAAGAACAGAGTAATCTTCAGTATCATATACATATGAAAAGGCAACTTTCCTGTTTCCTGCTGCATACCCAGTAGAAAACACATGATGATATTAAATTTATTCCATACTCTTGCCAATAAATGTAAAGCCATGGCTGTTAGAATGATGCGCAAGTATTGTGGTAACAGATTTTCAATGACTGAATCTTCATTCTCAGTCTTTCCTTTAATTACACGGTTTAAATTAATAGGCAACATCTTGTGTATTTTAATCATTGTTTTTACAAAGCTGGAACAATAACAAATACTGAAGTGAATGGTAAAAATTATTTCACTATTCCAAGAAAATATAGTTTGTGTGTGATTCTAGACACTTTGTATGCAAGTAGAGTTTTGTGTTGTATATTTTTGACCCTATTTTGTGGATCCTGTAATTGGAGACTGGACCGAAGGACATTTGAACCATTTGTATGCACTATGGACCTGACTGGTTGCATCACTGAGCCTGATGGAAGCATTTTTTTTAATTGCCTATCAAGACCATGGAATGTCATAATCTAAAACACCAACATCTCACTCACCACCACCTCAAATTTTGTCCCTCAAATGAAAGGTTTTTGATGTAATCATTCTGCAATTTTATAACTGAATAATGTTTCACACACAATATGTTGACTATGATCTCACATCTGCAAATTTGTTACTTCATTTCCTGGCTTGTGTTGAGCATCTGGATGATTGAGTTGTTCTGGTGGACATGTTGACACAGAACTGGAGAGGATCATGTGCTTCAAGTCATAGAACAGTCCAGAATCATCCTTGGTGCAGAATGATATTGCCTTGCCATGCTTCCCTGCACAGCCTGTTCGTCCAATATGATGAGTATATTCTGAAAGTGAACACATTATATTGTGAATGAGACCAACACAGGACCGTACTCAGTGCAATGTATCAGGTTCCAAACATGGTCAGCACAACATTTTCGTATCACTGCTCTATTTAATGATTACTTTGCAACTCCTTTTGTTACACAGTGTCAAATGGCACAATAATTCTTAATCATGAGCTGGAAAAGCAATAGCCATGAATATTTTGAGGTATTATCCTGGAATTTCCTTTGAGGTTTCTTGATTTTCCTGTTCATCTATGTAACTGGTCTTCAGGCCATGAATTTAGCATAGAATCATGCAAATACAACTGCCAACTGCATTACACTTGAAAATCTGTCAGAATAATATGATAAATTCCTGGAGTCTGTCCCAAAGAGTGAAGTATGCAGAATTGGTATGGAATGCAGACATTTTAAATGCTGTAATGAGGATCATCATAGAGAAGCTTGTGACTGATTCAGTTATGTGGTAAATGGAGACTACGATAAACCCTTACCTTATAGTAAACATTAATTTCACAAGCAATTTTCACTTATTTCATTGGTGTGACGTCAAAACTGTAATACATACTGAATGTATAAACAATAACTCTTAAAGCTTCATTCTTAATTCTTATTACACATACTTAAAGAAACACACTATATACATTCAGGCTACATAAGGCCTTAGTGGCTTTTTCAAAAGTTTTTTCAAAATCATATTTGAATACAGCAATATGTTTAAAGAACAAAACAGACCTCTTGAAGACTTCTTTCACATAGGATAATTGGTAAGCCTATGCATGCTGGAGATACATGCAGAAATACATATAGGTCTTCACATAAAATATGCATAATTTTTGTCTCATTTTAACCAAAACTTAACTGGTCTGACTTTTTTTTTTTTTGTAAAAGTATCCAGCATTAAATTTAAAGATAATCCATTCATCAGTTCTTATGTTCTTGCATGTGTATACACACACACATGGCAGCAATTTCAATACCTGCTGTGAAAAGACATGAATGCACCTAATTTGGAAGGTAAATAAGCATTTCACATTACCTTCTGTGCTCTTAGCCATGTCATAGTTGATAACCATGGACACGTGCTTGATATCTATACCTCGACCAGCTATGTTGGTGGCCACCAGAATGTCTTCTGTGCCCGACTTTAGGCTTGCTAGAGCATATTCATGTTGTTTCTGCCTCTTACCCCCATGCAGGATGCAGGCATTGTACTGTAACATGAGTAAAGCAGTTCATTCTGTATAGTAGAAAAAGTGGGTTTCTCTGAGGAATGACAAAATCCATATTTAAACACAAAGGACAAAACAGTGAGCAGTATATGAATTATATTACAGAACTGCACAGCCTGCCGACACACCACACAAATGAATACCGTTAAGTGGAAAAGCACCTGACCTCTGATCCAGCCCGTTACCGTTATCACTGCTTTTAATTGTGACTGTCTGCAGAGAGCTGTTGGACCTTCACACTAGCAGTTTAAGGTGACAGTTGACAGTTGGTGCCTTTTGTGGTGGAACAAAGACTGTGGTCAGAATTGCATAATTATAGAATATGAAATGTCCAAACTCAGCTCTTGTTAAAACTTAAAATTTCATTCTTACAAAAATAGGGGGCGCGGGGTGGTGCAGTTGGTTGAGGCACTGCGCTTCAAGCCGGAAGTTCGCGGGTTCGATTCCCGATGGTGTCATTTGAATTTTTCATTGTCATATTCCTTCCGGCCGAACTATGTTATCTCGGGTCGAATCAGCCTCTAACAGAAATGAGTACCAGGAATATTGTGTGTGTGTGAGGGGTGGGAGTAGCGGCCGGTGCCTACGGCTGAAAAATTATCAACTTCACGTGGCGATTTTTTAAATCTGGGAGCCTCAGCCTCCCGGAAAACTCAGGGCCTGTCCAGTCCAGTAATGGGTTTACTTTACCTTTACCTTTACATTTTCACAGATCAGTAGAAATAATTCTGATTTTCACCGCTGTATGTCAGTCCTTGGGTTCGAACTGTGGTTGCACTGCTGCAGTATTTATCTTAGAATATGTCTAAGGAAAGAAGATGGAGCAATGTTTGGAGGATGATATTAAAGTGCATATATGAGAACCACTTTGTGTTTATTGGATGCAGCTGGCTTTGAAAAAGTCAATCGCCAGGCCTTCGTAAATTTAGGAAGTTTAGTTGTGTAAGATTGGGAATGTGGCGATCGACATTTTTAAGGGAGTTTGCAGAGTGAATGTAATTAGGGCTGCAGCAGATTGCAGAGTGAATGTAATTAGGGCTGCAGCAGATTGCAGAGTGAATGTAATTAGGGTTGCAGCAGATTGCAGAGTGAATGTAATTAGGGCTGCAGCAGATTGCAGAGTGAATGTAATTAGGGCTGCAGCAGACTGCAGAGTGAATGTAATTAGGGCTGCAGCAGATTGCAGAGTGAATTTAATTAGGGCTGCAGCAGATTGCAGAGTGAATGTAATTAGGGCTGCAGCAGACTGCAGAGTGAATGTAATTAGGGCAGCAGCAGATTGCAGAGTGAATGTAATTA
>Ga0123354_10004547_pt1 | contig 19680 bp, 10 predicted proteins | sample TergutLab28metaG_2_FD_97872 | JGI IMG/M metagenome (GOLD analysis project Ga0123354, IMG submission 97872) | Labiotermes labralis P4 segment gut microbial communities from Petit-Saut dam, French Guiana - Lab288 P4 | ecosystem: Host-associated > Arthropoda: Insects > Digestive system > Gut ...
GATGTCAAACCGGAGGAGCTTTGGGAGAAAATGATTGTGTTTTATTTCACGGGGCGCCGTCAATTTTATTTTTCAAATATTTTCTTCCGGTTTTTTTTAGTTCGATTTGAAAGGGGGGGGGGGGGGGAAGTGGAGCGTGCTTCATGAAGTTGATCGTTAGGGGTGGCGGGGCGCATTGGTGAGGGTCACAAGTTTTATTATCTCCGGTGTAACGACACCTTCTCTATTTGTAACACCATCACTGTCAGGCTTGACACAAGCCCATGTGCCTGTGCAAGGATTCAAATATAACGCGCTTCCCCACAACCTGTGAGTCCGCATACGCTCGCAAAGGAATGATACCGTGCAGTGAGCCTGTGGCATGGCTTCAGCATTATACCTTGTCTGCCAAGAGGCTAACAGGGTAGGTTTTCTTACTTTGTTTTATCTCCTGAAGCAGGAAATGTATAGAGTTTCTGGGTCTTTCATGTTTGAAAAAAATGGCATTATGGACAATTCCCGCAATAACAGTCAAGTTGTACTACCATAGAAATAGTATAGACGAAATATATGTAGAAAAACCGTCTCCATAAAATTCATCGAAGCTACCTATATTATAATCATTTGAAATACTACCGTTATTATTATTATTATTATTATTATTTATTCAACATATCTACAGTTTCTTTTAAATTGAATACGTCATACAAACATACAATTTTTGTACACTTCATAAACGATTGCTCCCGAAGCGACGTCCTTTAAATGTTCTGAATATTACATAACATTTCTGAGATGTCCAACCATCAGTGTGGCTGTAAGCATATCCTTTTTATACTTTTGTGATGAGCTTAATGATGGCTGACGTCATTAGCCGAAACATGTCAACGGTTTGGTATGTAAAATAAAACTCGTGTTTAGACTGATTATATGTGCACTTCTTTGTTATATCGTAAATACAACGGTATGAACCGCCTTCAGAATTTCGTTAGGTTTCACAGACGTTCCATTTTTTCAGTACAGTCACAACCGAATCAATATAAATGTTTGTATTGCAATCTTTTGACATGAAACAACGCGATTTGCTAAATGGGTATTTTAGTACTGCGGATAAAATGCAACCTTTGTTTGTATTAACGTCGGTACAAACCTGTTTCTTCAGCCGTGACCGCTGAGTATCAAGAAAGCAGGTCACTTTCATACATCAGTACCAATCTGCACGTCGTCATGTCGCTGAATCTTAATTTCTGTACCGCCATTGGAAGGTCCCCAGATCTTAGTAATATTTGCCGTCCCAAATTGTCATCTGTTCGTCACTTATTTGTTGAACCTCATTCATTTTGCTGGTAAAGGTGTGACGAAAGAGAAGTGACAATTGGCAATATCAATAAAATTCCAACCAGATGCAACAGTATGCAGATATTTATTTACTGCAAAGTCACTCTACATCAATAAGTATTACACAAACGTACGTCTGCACAATCTATCTACATGTTTCGGGTGTCACAGCACCCATTATCAGGAGTACTAAAAACTGTAACCGCAACCTTCGGTACAGGTCATAATACTGGTACAGCTACTTCCCTCCAACGTGACCCGATCGGGACTGGTTTGTGCGAATCGCACAAACCAGTCCCGATCGGGTCACGTTGGAGGGAAGTAGCTGTACCAGTATTATGACCTGTACCGAAGGTTGCGGTTACAGTTTTTAGTACTCCTGATAATGGGTGCTGTGACACCCAAAACATGTAGAGTGACTTTGCAGTAAATAAATATTTGCATACTGTTGCATCTGGTTGGATTTTTATTAACATTGAATTTCGATGCACGGAACCATGAGTTTAAAATGACAATTGGCACTTGGTGCAGCGTTTGACGGACATCGCGCGGAAGAGAAGGGTCAACATTACGTCTTATGCAGCGTGTGTCCGTCGACATGAACAAGGCGATGATGTTGTTGGCTGTTCACTATGCTGTGGCTGTAGAAATTGCAGTTAGCTGAAGAAGATAAATTGTCGTACTTCCTTATTTTGTGCCACACCCTAATCCGAAGTCGTAATGAAACCATTTAGAGGGTACCTTTACAGTATTTTTGCCACGGTGGGGTGTGAACGCCATTGCAGTAATGGTCGGAATGACTTACTTCACATTGCCCATTTCTTGCTTCGTAATTCAATCGTTACAATTCAAAGCAACGAAAGTACACGTGTTATTAAAATAACAATATTATTACAAAACACTAGCTCCTGAATGTCTCGGACGGAGCACACAATTTTATTTGTAATACAACCGTGTGCCCCCTGATGATGGGCCAATAAGCCCAGAATTTTGTAAGGGCTGGTCTTTTGTAATACTTATGTAATTTTAATGAAATTATGTACATTCGTTGCTTTGAATTGTTATAACTGGTCCTAATAACATTACAGAGATAAATACACTACCACCTTATTTGTTTAATTGCTACTTTAAGTATCGTCTTTTAGAGCAAAAGGCTACTTTTTCTGCTGGTTTTTTCTTCAGCACCTCTAGGACAGCCACATTTACATATGACAGTCAGCCTACCTCACTGAGCATACACCGCATAAGTATTTTGTGCGACATGCGCAGTGTCATTAAGACAGTATCAGTGAAAGGTAAAGGTAAAGGTAAAGCTATCCCTTTACAGGCCTGGTCAGGCTCTTAGGGTTCCAGGAGGTTGGGCCACCCAGAGTTTCTAGCCAGTTGGCCCATGAAAGTGGCCGCGTGTACCCCCAGGAGGTAACCCTTGCACGCGTTTCGTAGCATTAGTGCAGTAACTGAGTTTGATATCCACTATATCTGTCACATGCTTTGTCTGCAAATCCCACCAGGGTTATTGCTATAGTTGTTCGTACTTCTCACCAGGTGGCTGCGATTCCTGAAAAATAATCCGTCTTTACAGAGCCGTCAAAAGGCATCTTTGGTTCGGTCGGAATTGGGAAGAGTACCTTGCCGTCAATATCTGTCGTGGTGTGAATATTAAGTGAAATTATATAACGCCTACGAAGCCGTGTAGACGCACCTGTGCTTCTGTCGGCAGAGCAGAGTCATACTTTGCCAATAAAGGTAAAGCAGTCCCTTTACAGGCCTGGCGTGGCACAGAGAGTTCCAGGAAGTTAAGGTTCCCAGATTTCATGACAACGGCACAGGATGGTGGTAAGGTTGTTAGCCTTACGCACCGGCCGCCTTTATCCCCAGGAAATGCTCCTGGTACTCATTTCTGTTAGAGGCTGAGTCGACCCCAGGGCCATAGTGCGATCGGAAGGATTTTATATCAACGAAAAATTCCAATGACACCAGCTGGGATCGAGCCAGCGACCTTCCGATTTGTAGCACAGCACCTTAACCACTGTGCCATCACGGCCCCCCCCCCCCTATACTTTGCCAATAGAAATGTCAATTTTTCACTGAAGAATTTCCACATTCATGGCGTCAATATTCGTTGAAATAATGTTGATCTGAAGCAGTAAAGAAATTCCTGTGTATCGGTCGGCATTGCAGCATCATACTGTCACTGTCTGCATGCAGTAGGTCTCCTGCCTCCTGCCGTCAATGTGGACTCATCTTCGCTTCACATTTACACCGCAATGAGCGAGCCTCTCTACAGTAATGGAGGTGTTAAGTGAAAAGTGATGAGTCATTCTGTCTACCGTAGAGTGACGAGGACAGGAGCTTGACATCCGAGCAGTCGTGGTTCGATTCCGTGCAAAGGAAAGAGATTGATCTCTTCGCCATTGCGTTCCAACAGTCTCTGGGGCTCAATCAGCCTCCTATTAAAAGGGTAGGGCGGACAACAGCTGCGGCGTAAACCGTTTCATTCCGAAGTTAATAATGAGTATATCTGTGACTTACCTTCCCTCCGAAATGCCCTCGTCCTCTGCTCAGGGCCAATTTACATACCGGCTCCAATGCAGCCTACACTATACTTAGCATAAGACTTTCCTTTCTGGAATCCCTGTACAGCTGTGTTACAATCACAGAGACAATAAACGACTCTTCTCTAAACTAACTAACTAACTACATGGAACACAGTCCTTCCTGAGAATAACCGGTCCTCAGCTAGCCAACGAAATTACCCGCATTGTATGGCACCCGAAGAATTATCGCCGCATACACAAACACACACATCCTCTGCGTGATTTCAGGTTTCCGCCGAGAAACAGATGAGAACTGCGCTCTTCAGGGTTATTACGCAGCGAGTAGTGGTAATTCCCTACCGATAGTTGGGGACAACCTAACGGTCCCATCTTCAGGGACCCTGAAGATGGGACCGTTTGGTTGTCCCGAAACGTCGGTAAGAAATCACTATTACTCGCTACGTAATAACCCAGAAGAGAACAGTTCTCACCTGCCACCTCCATCTATCCCAAGTCATATCAATCCAGCCCATGTTTCCCCACCTCACTTATTAGAATAACTTGTTAATAACACATACTTTGGAAGTTATATTTGTGTTTGGAAAATGTGAGAGTGGACGTGTTAGTTATTGCGTTAACTCCTTTCTCTTCCGCCAGCTGTGTTGTAGTTTTTACTGTAAATGTTTAAGAAATGAAATATTTAAAAATAAGAGTTGTAACGTTAAAGGGGTTAAATTTCAGCAGTAGCTTATTCTGAATAGGTATTTCTTTTATGATAATTTAGTACGAATCGTGTGATTGATGACACGTTTTTTGAACTGCTGTTAACAAGACGTTGGGCTCTGAACAACAGACTTGCAACTGCAAGACTAGAAAATACGTTAGGGATGCAATGTGTGAGCTTTAACCGTATTTAAGACCCTGCGACTTGACCACCATCAAAACCTAATCTTAGTAATTAACCAACTTAATGCAAAAAATCTACAGGTGTGATGATACCAGATGCTGTATAATACAAGTTTTACCTCCTGATGATGAGCGCATAGTGCTCGAAACATGTAGAGGCATATAATAAACTTATTATAAAACAAGATTTTTTGCATTAAGTTGGTTAATTACTAAGATTATACTGAGATGCACGGTCAGAAAAACATCACAACACCATCAAAACATTTGACTTCGAAAATTTTTTCTTGTTGCCCAAATTAATGATTTCTGACGTGGCCCGCAGTGTCGTAGTTACATTCCAAGATGGACGTAGTATTCATTACGTGGCTGCGTGCCTGGTGAAAATCGATCAGACTCGTAAGACTTACAACTCCTTTATGGAACTTCAGACTTCCTCATCGGTTAGTTATCAGTAATTGTATTACACTGAATTATGCCGGCACCTGTTACTTTTACTGTTGCATGTGGCAGTACGCATGTTCCAGACATCAGCAACGATACCATCGCAGCCATGCTGCTGATCCCAAAACGTAGCATCACAACGATTGGTAACACTGTCAAATCCCGATATAGTGCCACTCTTCTTTCAACCGCAATCCCTGGCGCTATATCGGAGTTCGACTGTATGTTTAAATAGATTTATTTTCATACAGTTTACGTGAACCCTTACAGATGAGAAATAACCTATATTGTGCACAGATTATTTAATTAACGTAGTTAATACCACTTCAAGTACGTGCTAGAGTAACAAACTGATAATCTTCAAGTTGACTCAGTAACATACGCCGTTACTTGGTCGTTATACATTAACTAAATAATGAGCTAGTGTATCAAAATATTTACACAGTGGTTCGTGGAAGAATTTTCTAATTCATTTTCCAAACAATTTTATGTCTTGGGCTGAGTTTTATATCATATATTTTATTTAATTTGGAATATTGAAACGAAATTTACATTCTTGGGAAAAGGCATCCCGTTGTGCCATCAAATATAATATATGTTATAGACAATTACAATGAAACACAAAAATTCTTTTATTTTTAAAATATTTATTTATTTCGTAATAAAAAACTGAATGTTCTTAAAATAAATGAATTGTATTTGACAGTAATTGTCAATAAACCACATATTTACATTAACTTACATTTTTGCAATTAATAGTAGCAATTTTTGTTTTTTTTTACTGATATAACGCTTGCGTCTACTTAGTACACTATGCGTGTCGATAAAATCAGTTAAAGAATAACAAATATAAAAATTTCATCTGTGGGTTTGGCTCCACCGCTGCTCAGCAAAATAGCCAGCGATCTAACCACTGTTCAACAAAATACACAACTCAACGTGTATTCAGCGACCTAACCGCTTTGTTCATATAGCAATGGGTAACTACGAGTTAAGTTACTGATCCTCTTCCTTAACAATGAATGTGTAACAAGCGTTTATGATCTGTTTATGTAGCATCTATATGACCTAGTGTATACATATATTATCACGTGAACTTGTATTTATATTAATGTACATGAGTAACGTCTATGCAGTGACATCTTACTTGGTCTCTTTGAAAATGGTTCAAATCTGATTAGATCATATATGTGGAAATATTAATTGATATTAATTAACTGACACCCTGATTGTGGTAGTTGTTTCTCCTCTGTTTTGAACAGATTTTAAGTCGGTTTACTCAATTTCGCATTTTAATGTGTGTGTGTATACTCAATCGGTTCCCTCTCATCTTGTTAACATATCACCTTACGTTAAATAACTCACGAATAAGTCAAAACCAAAAGCCATCCTACTTTAAATCACATTCCAAGCATGTTTATGAAACAAAAACGCTACAAACTTACACTTTGGGTGTGTACATTTTTCGAATCTCGGCTAGGACGCCGGCTCTTCTGACAGGATTCGCCCTTTTTCTGTCAGTCTGTTAAATCACGTGACGAGACATTACCTCAAGAAGGGCACAGTTGCCTCTTTACAGTTCGTCTTCCTTTCACCATTGATTTGTCGCCCTCCGGTCGACGGTGTACAGCGCGGGACAGCGTCGCGAATTTACCAAAATATAGGATCCTACTGAAATTACATGATTTTAAAATAGGGAAATATAACTGTGAATGTAGTTGGTTGTTTAAAGCTTTAATATCCATGAAATTGAATGTTTCGTTTTCCCAGAATTCCCTGTGGAACTACGTATGGGTCAGATGTTGACTTATAAAGTGTTGAGGGTGGAATAGTGAACTGTATGCTTGGTTTCTGAGGGAGAAACCCTGTTTCCCATTTTCGGGGTGGAAGGGGAGGGGTTGAAACATGAATCATCGCACTTTGTTCTGCCTCCCTCCCCGGCCATACCAATTCTGCAGACGTAACCACACCTGGTCTCACGTCCTGTTGGCTGCATATCCGTAGGCTGTAGGTTTGTAGTCCGATGTACTGAGAGTTGCTCTAATGAAACAATTTGGTAACTTTAAACGCAGATCAGAGTTTTACGTTTATTGTAACCGGTCATCAAACCATGAATTTTTAACATTTTTAGACGCGTTCGCCAAACTGGGAAATGCGACTATTAGTCGCGTCATATTTCTCTCTGTCCGTCAGTTATTTCACATGGAATAACCCGGCTCCCACCGGAAAGACTGTCACGAAAGTTGGCATTTGAGTATTTTTCGAAAATCTGTCGCGAAAATTCGAGTTGCATTAAAATGAGACAAGAACGGATACTGTAGAAGAAGACCAATATACATTTTTAATCACATGTGACTCAGCTCTTTTAAAATGAGAATTGTTTCAAACAAAAGTGGCACAGAAAATCGAAAGACACATTTTATATTCAGTAACATATTTTTCCCCGAAAATTATGCCGTTTATGAGATAATATGGAAAAATATTTTAGAGCGGGGCAGGCCACATGGCAATATGGCGCATGCGCATTTCTTGCTGGATACTTAAGGCTACAAGCACACAAAAAGTATGTGTAATACTTATTGCTTTTCAACTGCAACAACTCGCCTCATTGTTAAGTTATAAGTACGTTGAATGTTTTGTTGTTACTAGGTTAAGTGAATTGATTTAGGTTTGCCCTCGTAAATAATTTAAGTAATTGGCAGGCGTATTTTGTTTAAAGGGCACTGACTGACTGCACATTCCCAGTCGTTTATTGTGTTCTGCCACTCGACCACTGGGACTGAGGATTCGCAGTCCACCCGCGGCGTGGATATGTCTGCATAAAACAACTTGTTGTTGATTTTTATTTTACTGGCGCTTTCGCAAAATTGCGAAAAGTGACAATTAGCTTTATCATTCTTATAATAAAAACAACTAGATGCACTAATTTCTCAATTTATTTTTGGAATAAAACTCTACATGTTTCAGGCAGTTCCTCTGTCCATCATCAGGGTTTTTTCACTGTACACACAGCAATGGTATATGTCATAAAGGTTTGCTGTCAGCTTGCGAGCAGGATCAGGACTGATCCTGCTCGCAAGAAGAGGGACAGAAAACTCTTCCCTGTACCCTGCCCCAGCGCTTAAGGAGTGTGGGTAGCTCTACGAATATCTACTTTGCCACTCTGCCGGCCCTTTTGTGTGGTGTAGGTCTGCTGTACCCTCATTGTATGGCGATAATGAGGGATATGGGTGAAGATTTGAATTAAGGCTCGGTCGATCCAAGAACTTTCGAAATGCAAGCAATGCTCCTTTGTACCGTTCAGCGTGACATTCTAAGATCTCGTGACAGCGGATATAATTCTATATGTGATATAAATTAATTTATTCATTCAAACACAACACATATATTGTCGATTAATACATAGTTGGCAACATGTTTCGGTTAGAGTGAACCAACTTCTGGCCAGTTCTTATTATACGGACATTGTGCATTCAGTGAGTGCGCACATTATGGGATCCCATATTGTTTACAAACAATTTTTATTTTAAAATTACAGTTAAAATTCTATTGACTGATAATTTTTTCCCCCTGTGGCGCTTCGGCCCAACGCGGGCCAGGGCCTCTTCATTTTTGAGGTTTCTAGATCACACACAACGACCATCACAGTCGATAGGACTCCTCTGGACGAGAGATCAGCTCGTCGCAGAGACCTCTACCTGACAACACACAACACTCACAACAAACATCCATGCCCCCGGTGGGATTCAAACCCACGACCTCAGCAGGCGAACGGCCGCAAACCTACGTCTTAGACCGCGCGGCTACTGGGACCGGCCTATTGACCGATATATCTTTTAAAATACACGTAAGAACTCCCATCAGTACATACGATACCGTGTAATACGGTAGACGGGTGCCACGGTTTCGGAAGAATCTGATGAGTCCATCTTCAGAATAATATTTATAAACTTATTTTCATTACAATATTAGCCACGTGAGCATGCACTGGAATATGAATGTGGTTTATGGATTATTCAAATGATAAATATTGTGACTATGTTAGGTATGCAGATGTTTCTCTGTTGAGTGAATTGGCTCCGTTAATAAGCTAGAAAGTTGAAATATTATTTTACGGTGCATTAACTGTTAATTCCATCAATAATGGGCGTCACGGGAACCTGTCTGCGGGGTGAAGGGGGTGAGAGTTGTTTTGCTTCTCGACGCGTAGATTATGATACGGATTTAATTTAATAATGTGATGGAGTGAGAATGTGAAGGGGCAGGAGGGGGTGTGGTTAGAAGCGAGGATTCAGCCATAAAAGCTTACAGGGGTATCAGAAATGTGGTGAAGGAAATTTAAACGATGATGTTCTATATACTGTGCGTTATTCTGTGTAGCGATGCAAATACGTTAAGTGTTTATGTTTTCATGGCGCAGGTCAGTTTGTGGTCTGCTGTTTTGGGGCACCATGTAATCTGGTAAGTGGACGCCACTGCGATTGTCCTTGTGTCGATAATTTGTGGCCCCGAATAGGGCCATTTCCTTTCTTGGATTCTTTTCCTGTTCACAGTACCCTCAAGGATTAAAAAGAATATCCAACATGCAAACTGCATGGAAATTGACTGGAACCATGTCATTTTAATAAATGCAAACTCTCAGGTTGTGTTCCTCAGAGTGGTGGCACCGCGAATTCTTGAAAGGGATGCCACTGACAGTTCTCCTTCTGTGACAGTACACTATAACCCTGAAAAGGGACTTTTTATTTCTTGGATTCTCTCCTCTTCTGTACATTGTACAATCGCAACCCGGTTTATCAATGGATCTGCTTCATCAGTCTTACTGGAAACTGAGATGATGTTTCCCCTTCCTCGCTCTATTCACTTCGGTCCTGAAGATGGAGGTCACATACGTGTCCGAAACCTTGGTATCTACCTACAAGGCTATATGATGTTACAACCCAAAAGACGCAACCATAAAATGTAAATGGAACTTAAATGTTGTAGGGGTGGGAATTATCACAGCCGACTCCGTTGGCCGCGCGGTCTGAGACGTTGTTCTGCGGCCCCTCGCTTGCCGGGATTGCGGTTTCGAATCTCCTCGGTGTCATGGATATCTATCTTTTGTGAGTGTTGTGTGTGGCCAGGTAGAGGGACAGATCACTCGTACAGAGGATTCCTACCAATTGTGGTGTGTCTGAGTGTAATCGCGGAACCTTAACAATGAAGTGGTCTCGGCCCACTAAGGGCTGTCGAGCCATGATAAAAAAAAAGATATGTCATTTTGTGAAAATGATACTGTGCGTGTCTTAAAGATTTCACTGACTGAATTGAGTAAGATCCTCACGCACTGACAGCCTCATGAGGTGGTCAAAGTAAACCAGTGTTTTAGGGACTCACCCCATCTCCATGATCAGGGTTCTTATATGAGTCAATACCCAAATCAATGTATAAGGCCGATTATAAGTTGGCTCCACACATAAGGCTACTCCCTATTTCCCACCGGAATATTTAGAGGAAAAACTCGGAAAGATTAGAAAATGTAATGGAACAATAATAAAATTCCAGGTAGACAGATAACGGACTAAAACAATATATATCTCTGACCTTCTAAGAAAGAAAGAACAGCGTTACAACCTGCCTTATTGGTCACAGTTTATTTTGACAATGACATGTGACTGGGAAATGCTGTAAGGCCTAGCGTGGAAGGCGATCTCAACTTTTCTGTGCCGCTTTTGCCGAAAAATACCTCAACCTAACGTCGAGATTATACGGTGTTTACTTGGTACAAGGTGAAGGTTCCTGTGCTGAACAGGCGTACATTCTGGGAAGGCTGGACACAGATCAGAACCCTGATGGTGCAGACGGAGTCGATCCCTGAAACGCTGGTGTATTTAAAAAACCTGACGAAACAGTCAGCTCGAGAAAACCTTACTGAACGCTATTAGTCTGTCGGTTCAGGGCAACGGATAGGGTCCATTGGCGGGTTTCTGTGAACAAGGTAAGGGGCTTTTGTGTTCTGCGAACAGCGGAAAAATTTTTGAACAGCTGAGTGACCATTAACTGATGAAGGAGCAATCTGCCGCCTGGTGTGAGCTGTTTGTCCCTCCGTCGAGGGAACACTACTAGAAAATAATTTCTAAATAGGGAATGAGTAATTTTCCGGAGACAGTTTTCATAGGGACGGAAACTACGGGTTTCATTCATTGTAACATGAAATTACAAGCTGATCCCAATGAAGACAAATGTCCTCACTCTACCGTTACGCCATTTGGAAATTTATTGGAAAGACATTTTTAATCTACGATTATGTATTGGGAAAAAATGTGACTTGGCTTTAGTAGATGAAACTGCTTTTCTTGAAACATGTGCCGTAATATATTACGATTTTCCATTAAGTATATTTTTTGTAAGGGCACCCCTGTATGCTGAGGGAAGAGCAAGATCGAGCAGGCTATTTAATGTTTTCAGTTGTTTAGTCATGGAAAATGTTAAGTTGGGCTCGAACAAACAAGATTCTGAGAGCCTTGGTTTGGTGGGCAAAATATTGTGGTAGAAGGGATGATTTTGGGAACAGGGTGTGAGGGCGCTAAGGGGCGGACCGAAAGTTTCCTTGAGCTGTAACGTTCATTGATTCTTTTTTGGGGTAAGAGTGGGGTAAATTGAGGGGAGTTTTGTTACTATGCAACACCAGCGAAGAAAGGAAAACAACACAAAATTTAGTCGGTGGCGAGATTCAAAAGATGGAAGGAGAAAGTAGAGTTGGATGTAGGGAAGGATGTTACATTTGCACTGGATTTAATTTACACTTAGTATTTGTCACGATTACTCCTTTTGATAGAAAGGCACTAAAACTGCCTACAGTTAGAGTAAACTTAGAAATATAACTCAGTATATATCTCAGTATTTAACTAACTTGATGCACAAAGTTTGTTTCACAATAAGTTTTATTTCATGCCTCTACATGTTTCGAGCACATGTGCTCATCATCAGGAGGTAAAAATTGCATTACACAGCCTCTGGTATCATCACACCTAAGTTGGTTAAATACTGCAATAAATATACTGTGATGCACGGTCAGCAAAACATCAAACTTAGAAATATAAATATAATTCATATCTGCTCGCCATACTGTGTACTACTCTATTACCTTCAGCGCTACCATGAATCTATTTACTACAGAAGCCTTTGTGGATTTCAGTACAGAAGTTAGAAGAGTCGAGATGTAAAACAAAAATGTACGAATTAAGAATGTTTCGTTGAGGGACAGTTACTGTAGTTTAGGCAGCTCACACGCTAATCGAGCCAGATCAAAACTAACTCAATAAGATGCCGCATAGAATGTACAGATTTTTTTGCATAAGATTCCCGTTTAAATCAGTCACGCTTCAGGGTCGGTGGAGTCAAGTGAAGTTGAGGGTTCGTCTCTATGGAAATATCTTTATATTCCAGTGGACGTCAGTGAACTCGGTGTGTGTAATGTGCCAACAGACTTCACTGAGAACCGCGTGAGTGTCGGTTGACGGATTTACACATGCCTACACAATGTGATCCACTCTGTGATGACACACCTTATTCCAGTAGGAAGGTAGAGACGTTTAGGAAAAACATTCTGCTTCTATCTTCAGGGCAGATTTGGGACACGTTATGCAGTGGGTAGTTCACACAAAACTCGTAACCAATGAAAACGGGGACATAGACACCTTTTGACAGGGCTAAACGCGAAGGACTTGCGGGAAGGAATATTCAAAGAAGGTCGTGCAGGATGATTAGTTTTAAAGATGGGCCAGCAGAAGAGCAACATATAATGAAGGTCCTGTAGGCAAGTTGGAAATCTTTGAAGGAACATCCTCTAGAAGGGCAGGCTACGGGGAAATATTCTACCTTACAGAGGCACTATTTTCACATAAGGCCTCTTCTTATGCCAGTATTATTATAGAAATATTTTCCGGCCTCTTTCACAAACAAGCACCTTTGAAACTCATTCGCCTTTACATGACTGCTAAAGTAATATAAATTAGCCTCCCATTTCGCTAGTTTCAAACCGGTAAAACTTTTATTTATTAATGTCGCCTACAGAAGGAATTAACGGCTACACGGTTGAAAAAGTCATATTGTGTAAAATGACGTCAGTACGCACTGGTTCCTCTTCTAGCTTCAGTTACGGCTCGTCAGAAGCGAGCGTGTTTTGATTCTTCAGTCCGTGACAGGTATGGGCTTCAGCTTTCCTTGTCCATCGGCGCTGCCACGGAGTTTAGCAGACCGAAACAAGATGCCTAGTTTTCTGATAGATGGCGCGTACCTAAAATGATAAACCTTTCCATGATGGCATTTTTGACAGAGACTTTCCGTTGTTTTCCATTTCAATACTAAGATATAGATTCGGTTTTCAAAATGCTGTAAATGATAAGCCTGCATTACGAATGTCAAGAGATGGCATAAGAAGTCTGTTACACGCCTAAAATAATGAGGTGAAAGTTTTCCAGCTTTGAAACCGATGTGTATACACATTATTTTCAGCAGAAGGGTGTTAATATAAGCTTTGACGTTTTAGTTTAATCCAGCACGATTTCAGTCTGTTAAACTCATATGAATCTTCCAGCTACTTTGTCATCAAGGGTTCGTGCAGTGGCCCTCTACTGTTTAACGTTAGCTAAGAAAGCATGACACGTAATCCCAGTAAAACAATGTCCCGAAGTTCGTTAGCTACATAAGCATGGCATGTAGTATCAGTAACATAGTGTCCCTTTTATCGTGTCCCTGGGCATGATAGCTGTCACGGTAGATGCAAGCTTTCTCTGCGATAAAACTGCCGCAATCACAGACACGGTAAAAGGGACATTCTGTGTTTGGTGAAGAAAATTGTGAGAGGAGTAAAGTAGACCTACTTAGTAGCTTATCGTTTGTCTCACTATAGTATCAGAGCCGGACGCAGTCTATAGCCTTTAAAGGCAAGACGAGTGCAAAGTGAATTCTAGAGGACAAATGGTCGTTGCTTAATTTGCGGTAACACACCAGGTAAATATTTAAAACCTCAGGATAGCCGGATTTGCGACCGAGATTTAAACCTTAGACTTTTCGTACTGGAAACAGAACTCACTCCGTTATAGGCCCACCATGAAATTCGGGGGTATGCTTGTAAGTACCACGCAAGGTACTAAGAAAACCTGCTTAGGAAAAAAGGTCTAACCAAAAATCCCCTTTAAACCTTAGGGATAAAGGAAAGGTGAAAGCAAATTTTTTCGTGTTCACGTCAAGAAGGCGTATAGGAAAAGCAGTGGTATGATTCCACTCATTCTTAAGCTTGGTACTAGATGCAGGTGAGTGATCAGCGTCACGCCCCTGCCGTTTTTTCCCACGGGACAGGAACCTTGTGCTCTCCGAATAGTAGCTATTTTGGTTCCCAGAGCCACTCTGGACGGTTCGGAGAAGAGAAAAACCTTCTTCTCGTAAAACTTAACGGGTCCTAAAAGGAAGTCCTTTTGATGAAAGGCCTGTGGCATACCAAACAGGAGCAACGACAGGGGACAGTAAATTAACAGCCGGTGGGTAATAAATTAATAAAACAATAAAACTGGGTGACATCCGTTGCACTTAACGTAACAGCAAGTCCAAGTGCAGCTTTAAAGTTTTAAAGACTGCTTTTGTACCGAAGTTACGAACGCCTGTGATCTCAGGCAAAACTATGAAATTGTCAGTATTCTTGTATTTCAAATCATATTTCCGAACACTGCAACACGTATAACAGTATTTCTAAACGTATCGTCTAAAATTCATTTAGAAATTGGCTGGCATATGTAGGACGGGTCTGTCTACATTCATGATCATTCAGGAGTATATTTTCTACACGATCGAAAGAAATTTTGGTCTCAGTTCACTGGCGCCCCAGATGAACTGATTTTTACGGAGACGTTTTTCTTTTTTCCTTCCCTTGTGTTAATTAAAGGCTTGTCTGCACTCGGTGATAATTAAAATACGCCACGGGCCAACTGAAATGAAAACAGCCTCATGTTCCTACAGACTCATATACATTATTTCTGTATTCTTCAGCGCTGACTTATTGTTTTCTTCTCATCACAAAGTGGGGGTGTGGGAGATTAGACGTGGGAAAATAGAGGGCTGGGATTTGGAGGGCGCATGTCGTTTGTTGCCCGATGGGTTACAAAAAGGAGAAAAAATGTGAAGTTTGTAATGATTAGGGATCTGCATGATTCTCGCACACGTAATTATCTACCCCTTAATACAAGGTGTCCAGCGGTCTTTTTTTTTGACTCCTTTTTGACCGAGTGTTTGTCGTTCTACAATGTGTTTTTCATACAATACGTGCGATTATATTCCGTATGCTTATCAAAGTTTTTATTACCAACTGATGCACAAGAGAATTGGTTTAAAAAGGAGTATTGAAATTTACATTAAAATAACTCCAAAATATTTCAGTGTGATCACCATCATCAGGGAGCTATGTGAGCTTGTTCACATAGTACCCTCCCTGATGATGGTGATCACAACGAAACACGTTGGAGTTATTTTAATGTAAATTTCAATACTCCTCCTTAAAACAATTCTCTTGTGCATCAGTCGGTAATAAAAAAACTTTGATTAGAGCAAGATGCACGATACACATGTGAAAATTATTGTTATGCTTAGTTAATTTTATGTTATAAATCTGATACTACATAGCAAGTTGGCCCGGTAGCTCAGTCGGTATAACGACTGACTACGGGCTGGATGGTTCGGGATCGAATCCCGGTGGGGACGAGATTTTCCACCCGTCCAGACCGGCCCTGGGGCCCACCCAGCCTCCTGTAAAATGGGTACCGGGTCTTCCCGGGGGTAAAGTGCGGCCAGAGCGTGCTGCTGACCACTCAGTAACGCGGTCATGGAAGAGTAGAGCTATACCTCTACCAACCCTCTGGGCCACACCGGGACTGTAACGGGATCACTTTACTTTACTACATATTAAGTAGTTGATTTAAGGTCTATTAAGTATTCAGGTGTTTTACCACAGACGTTTCCTTCTCCAGAGACACAATGAAGAGCAGATAACGCCAGCTTATTATGTAGTGTGGAGAAAATGTGTGATGCGCCATGTCGTTGGAGTGAAGCTACAACAGAAGGACAATACAACGCTTTCACTTTACTCAACTGCTCTCGACATACTTTGATTTCCGCAATGACAATTTTTGTTAAACATTTCTGATGATCAAATAATTGAAACTTTAAAGGCATTAATTTATTTCGTAGCTACGAAAAAGGTCCTTCTAATTAATTAGAGTATTCATATGACCTCGGAACGGGATTGACGGTTTTGTTTGAGACCTTTAAGAAACGAGGCACTGTGTACGGTGGCCGTGCGCTCTAAGGCGTAGGTCTGCAGCCGTTTGTTTGCGGGTTCGAATCTCGCTAAAGGCAAAGATGCTCCTCCCTTGTGTTTGCTGTGTGTTGTGTAGGTATCGACCTCTGCGACGGGCTGATCACTCCTACAGAGGAGTCCTAACGTGTGTCTATGTGTCTGATTGCATGTGACATGCCTAGAAACCTCGGAAGAGATGGACTAGGCTCGATATGGGCTGTTGCGCCACAAGAAATTTGAAAAGTTGCTTTGGACCCAAGATAAAACTTCGAAGCATTAACAGTATGAAAGTAAGCTTTGTTTGGAGGCGCACCGTTCACACGAAGTAATGGATTCTAGGATATTGGGGGAACAAACCCTATTATTTACAGATACTCAGTTCGTTCCTGTTAGAGAACAAACCCCGTTAGACCAGCGGGTAAATGTTGTTTATTGTAATAATCTTAAGAAACGCGTAAAGATGTTGCTGGACAATACATAGCTCTTCAATCTGGTGAAAGACTTGTAATTCAGTCCAGGCAAGAACGCTGTTGTTTCTCGTTTAGGACTCTTGTTTTACTGTAGCAAATTCTTCGGCTATTCCCCGCCCCTAAATCATTAGTGAACCCGAGGTACCTTGGGCGTTATAGTGACTGTACTAGGGGCTGGAAGATCCGGGGTTCGATTGTCGGCAAAGGTGAGAAATTTATCACTTTTTCGAAACATCCACCCAGTCTCCTGTTTCATTGAGTGCGAAGGGACGTGAATTTGATCACACGCCTCCGTACGGTACCGAACTTAAGAATGGGTAGACCTGTACAGCCACTTCATCCCCCCTCCCCATGCATTTGATGTATATAAAGGGCAACTAAGTTTGGCACTTCATAATACGCGAATACAAATGTCGTAACAAATGTGAAGGATGTTGTTGCTAGTCTGTATTTCGTTTGGAATTATCCACTTTATGAACTTTACCTGTATCTGTCGGGGTCAAACTGATCATGTTTTATCCGTATTTTTAGCCTCAGGACGGCGACCGATCGCGTCCTCGAAACATGTTTTATTTTATATTTTTTACCTTATTTTCGACAACAAACAGTGGACAAAGTCCAAAACGTAAATGATTTCAAATGCCTAGTACAGGGTGTTCAGAAACATAGAGAACGTCGTGACTATGTCGTGTTGCTTATCATGCGACTTTTTGAACGGCTTCTACATAATAGTCCTACGTTCAGACAACACGAGCCGATTATGTAGATATTAACCACGTGTAACGTAATCTGCATACATTCTTATTAATCAGTTGACTACGGAGGGACCAGTGTAGTTCACGAAGAGTTATAACCACTTGAGAGTCCACCTCAAAAATTCAATTATTTTCCTCAATTTTTCTCGTAACTAATGTAGAAACCCGATACCTTTGAATGCTGAATTAACGAAATAAATTCAAGATGGCTGTGCTAACCTATGTTAAAGTATGGTTTCAGGACTTGACTCAAAGAGTCAAGGAAAAGAGTAGATGACGCCCGATTGCTTTATTTGGGTACGTCCTGTATACTTCGTAGAGATTTTTGGTGAAGTCGAAATCGGCTGTGGAATTGGGCGCGCTACATTGAGGCCACGGAAAGGATTCCTATGCATCTCCCACTCGAAGTTTGGTTGCAACTGTCCCTCAGCGTACTTTTGTTCGTCCCCATTCGTCTGTTCTCCAGTACGCTCATAAAATGTGTAGTATCTCGAAAAACAGCTATAAATTTGCATTTTCAAGAACTCGGTACTAATTGAAATTTAACGTAGAGTGGGATTTGGCGCCTTGCAGTTCCGCAGGTGCGTACCGGCGTTCGGGACAAGAGGTGATACCTCCTTGTTCGGCGTAGAAAATGTGTACTGGGAACAGGAAGGCAGCAGGTCTGTGAGAAAAATTAGTATCTACCGAATTACACGGCATCGCGTCCCACAAACACTGCGTGAGAATCTCATATTTCTTAAGTGAAAATTATTGTGTTGTATAAAGACTAGATTTAGCTGAACTTAAGCCTATTTCCTGGTGAAGAACAGGATCAAAAGATCATGATATATATTCTTACATCTGTGTTCTTATGGATGAGTTAATGACAAGAGGGGCAACGTATATATAACGTAACATTGAGGCGCGTTGGTGCAATTATTTTTGCTGTGGAAAAGCAATGTTACATATTCTGAGTGTGTGTTTGTCACCTTAGGTACACAGCATGTAAGGTGCATGCGCCATATTGTCATCTGTGGCCTCTCCGGGTCTACAATATTTTTCCACGTTATCTAATTAACGGCACAATTTTCGAGAAAAAAATGTTATTGAACATAAAATGTGTCTTTTGATTTTCTCTTCCACTTCTGTTTGCAGCATTTCTCATTTTAAAAACAACTAAGTCACATGTGATTAAAAATGTATATTGGTCTTCATGTAAAGTACCCGTTCTTGTTCCGTTTTAACGAAACTTGAATTTTCGCCACAGATTTTGGAAAAATACTCAAATACCAAATCTAGTAAAAAATCTCTCCAGTCGGAGCCGAGTTGTTACGGACAGATGGACTGTCGTGACGAAGCTAATAATCGCTTTTCACAATTTTTCGAAAGCGCCTGAGAACCACAAATATTCACCGTACAGTGGATTGTTATTCCGTATTCGAACTGAGGACTTCTGTTTCCATTGCAAACCAAAATAAGTCATGCGTATCTTTGTACTGCTGTGGTGGCAGTCTCTGCAATGAACGGCAGCCCTTCCTTAACACAACTGCATCAACTCTTCTCTTCTCCATACCTTCCAGACTGGCGCTGGGGCTCAACCATTGTCCTTCTCCAAGGTTGACGAACCAACGGCTCGCGTGCCCAACAGACCACACGGAAAGATTTCCCTGGCACGCAGCATTCATTGCTATCCCATTTCTTTTATATTTCGCTTGCCCGACCAGCGTCTCTATATTGTGAACAACATGTGTATATATCCACACATCTGAATGCATGGAGACTGTATATGAATTAACGTTGCTACCAAATAACGCTGCAAGTGAAACATTTTTACACAAATCGGTAGCGATGCGAAGTGTTGACTGGATACTTGTCATTGGGGCGCCGTCCTGGCGGTGACTGGGCGAATACAAGACAGTGGACAAAACGTTCTACAA
>Ga0123354_10004549_pt1 | contig 19678 bp, 11 predicted proteins | sample TergutLab28metaG_2_FD_97872 | JGI IMG/M metagenome (GOLD analysis project Ga0123354, IMG submission 97872) | Labiotermes labralis P4 segment gut microbial communities from Petit-Saut dam, French Guiana - Lab288 P4 | ecosystem: Host-associated > Arthropoda: Insects > Digestive system > Gut ...
CAGAATCGCACTGAGCTGAGGCTGCATATGTGACACCTCAAGACATGTCCCAACATGCACAGACTTGTTTCAATCCGCTCATTGCCTTCTTTCCTGCTTAGGTAGATAAATTATTGAACACCCTTCGTATATTCCCATTTTGCATACCTCACTGAACAAGGTCTAAGGATTACGTAACTAAACTGATTCTATCAATAAATTACGCCATTATAGTACTCACCATTTGACATATCTAGGAATTATCATCCCTTTTAACAGTATCACACTGGAGTGATTGGAAATGAAATTCTTTTCAAGGTACTGTTTTACTTCAACAAAGTAACACAGTCCCAAGCGACAGAACTAGGGAGTAAAGTTTGTGCTCTGCCATTTAATCCCTGGTGCCATTCAACAGTGGTCTTTCATTCTGTGGAGAAAAGAATTTCCCTCTTCCTTGGTTTGGGCAATGCCCTGTCTAATAGGAACACATTTACAATTTGGCACAGCATATTTCTCATTCTCTTCAGTATATCATAAACCTTCACATTCTGGTTTTACTAGACCACTAATCATTACCATGGCATTACATTTTGTTAGGAATATACCTGCTTTGTATATTCCAATTTGATAGTTTATTGTTTTGTTATATTGTAACAGAGGGCAACAGTGCCTAGTAGTGTGGCGGCCCGTGAAGCCTTTGACGTCAAGGCTGCCAGAACCTTCCCGTGCAAGGACACAGAACATTCTAGGGATACCCAGCACTGACTAGAACAGAGATGTAAGCTCAAGGCATGCAATAAGCACTATACACGGCCAATGGATAGCAAGAATTGGACAGTCTTGCTATGGCGATTCAGCATGTGTGGCATACAGCAGAATGAGGAGAGTGAAGAAGGGAGAGTAAAGGGGATTCAGTTGAGGTACTGTACAGTGGGGAACGAGGGATATGAATCTGTGAAGTACTGTGTTCAAGACCAATGTCAGGGCAATGCACCCAGAGTACTGAAGGTAAGAGTGCAGAGTAATCTGTTGAGAGTGATTCTTGAAATTAGTGTGAGTGTTCTGTTTGCATTACTAACAGTGTTAATTGTTTTATCTGTATTGTCAGTAAACGCTGTTATTAGTTAAACCCAGGGTCTATCAGTTACAAAATCATTCTTTCTACCTTGATTGGGTTAGTTTCAAGCACTGACATGACATTCCAGTTGAAACAAAGTAATTAAATAATCCAAGAATGAAAGAAAACATGACAGAATTCATTCTGAGATGACAGCAGGTTATAGGATTTGATGCCATGTAATCTGATAAACCTGCTGCCTCCATCTTACAGGTAGAAATGTGATATATATGGGAATGCATCTACCAAAATACATGTCATCACATCGCAGCAGACCATAATCTTATACTCATTCCTATAAGCCCCTATGATCTCACAAGCAGTTTACATTCACTGTTCTTACCAGTGTGACAGCAGATCACAAACTTACCTCATATGGTTCAACACGTTTTGGTGCACTTGCAACAGACTTCTGGGCCTCTGCCATAGCCTTGAGGATTAGATTCTTATTGGCTTGCAGAGCTGCAGGAACTTTTGGGCGAGGTTTCACACGCACAACTGATGCTACTGATCCAACAGCGGGGTTTGCAGGATCATATTCTTCTTCTTCTTCAGCTTCCCTGTGCATGGCTACTACTCTCGACAACAACAGTCGTTTTCGAGGCATCTACAATAAAATCAAACAATTATTTAACCACCTAAGAAACTTTATGCTTGGTAACTGATGGGTAGTTAACATTAAAATGGATCTCACAAAAACAGTATTGGACGATGCTGACTTGATTCATTTGGCTCAACACAAGAACAAGTTGTGAGCTCTAGTGAACAGAGAAATGGGCCTTCAGTTTCCACAAAACACAGTACATTTCTTGATTAGCTGAGGAAATGTTAGCTTTTCAAGAACTACGCTTTATGGAGTTGGTTTGATACAGTTGGTAAATGTATTAGCAAATGTATTAGCAAATGTGTCAGTGGCTGCAATATCAGGCACTTTCCAAGCAGTTCATCTCCCACACAATATACTTCTCTGAGATAACTGTTAATATTATCTATCACTACTGTAAAGGCTTCCCAAACAGTCTGTTGTCTTCAGTTTTTGACCACAATTTAACGTTCTTGTGTGTCCCTTGTATATGCTACAAGTGCCACACAACTCAGTCTCCTTGATGTAATCAACCTAACAGTATTAGGTGAACAGTGCAAACTATGAAGCTGCTAAATACATAAGTTTCTCAACTTTTGTATTTATTCAGTTCTCACAGATCTAAATATTAGCAACAGTACCTCACATCCTCTTACCTGATCTTTCCCAGACGTCTCTTCCTCATCAAGTGGCCTCTGCATCATTTTTGGTCCAAACTGTTCGGTCTCTGTGTCAACATTCATCATCCTGGACACTGTTCTTACTGTTGTGGGTGTAACTTGTGCCACAGATACACTGTGTTGTTCTGGCTGTAACAACACTGAAATATTTCTTCTGCTGGCACTTTGGTTTGAGTCTGTCACATCATCACATTTCATTTTCTTACCACCAAGTCTGTCTGATACTGGGGCAATTATTTTATCACTTAAATGATCAGTAACACGAAGCAAGGGTGAATTGCTTTCATTTGTAATTTTCTTCACACCAAGCCTGTCTAAAACAGAACCAGATGTAACTTTTGTACCAAGCCTGTCTGATAACTGAAACCACTGTGCACTGGATATGTTTTGTTCATCTTTAGCTGATGAAGACACAACACCATCATCTTTGCTGCATAATGCTGCAGTACTGGTCTTTACAATTCCACGACTTGTTTCTTGAGGAGTTTCTTTTGGAAGCTCAGCATCAAGCAACTCTTCTGAAATGACATGAGCAGGCTGATTGACATGAGTGAACAAAGAAACATAGGTGTGACCTAGACAATTGACAGTCAATGTCTGCACATTAAGTCTTTTGAAATACCCCAAATATGTGAGTGATTTGAGTGAAAAGATTACAAGTGCAATGAAAATTAAGCTGAACTTCAAAGACTGTTGTGTAGCAGACATCTGTATCTGAATCACATAAAAAGGATGATTTATTCACCTTTTTTCTCTTTGTCAAGAACACTTTGCATATATGTTAGACGTTTCATTGCAATGATTGAGTCTGCATGGACTAACTTTTAATGTTTGAAATTCCGTGTCTATAAAATCTATCAATGATAGTATATACTGGCAAAGGTTAAAACACAGTAAAGTTGTCCCTGTACACCATGGAGGCATATGGCTGACAAAAATGTATAGCCACTCACCACACTAATTTTAATGGAGGCAAATGGTTGGCTTCACATCCTACCTGCTCTACCCCATGGCACAGCCTGCAGTATCCATTGAAAAGCAGTTTCATATGCCCCAGAGTCAGTCTGAACATTTTAAAAAGAGAAAGATCTCTTGCCCATGCTGGGAATCTTACCAATTCCTTGGTCTCTATCCTGACTGTACTAATTGAGCTCACAATGAAAGCTGTTACAATTTCATATTCAAAACATGCTGTAATCTAAAAAGCTTGAGGTCTATGTGTGATCGACATTCACTCACAAGACATAATATAAACCAACTAAGAGGTTTGATTGGAAAATAAAAATACATGATAAATATCTGCTTATTTGGCAACTTTTTGTTCAAAATAAAATTTCTTATGAGATAAGAGAACAATATATTCTCTCGACATGTTCTTGCATTTGTCAAAACCAGTTTTCAGGAAACGTATGCCTGCAGCACAGAATTCTGCAATTTGTGAACAGAACCACCGTCAGACAGCTTCTTCAAATTGTACATCAGTTTGGCATGTGTGACCACGAAGACGCTTCTTCAGAGAGATGAAAAGATTAAAGTCACTTGGTGCCAAAATGCCACAGCCTGCCATACAGCAATTATGGTAGGAGTGTCAGAATATCTGGCATACAGCCTTGACTTCATACCAAGTGACTTAAAATCTGAGAGATGCAACCTCATGGTGTGTGAGCAGTTTACAAGGAAGGTGAAGAAGTGTTTCTTTACCTGAGTAAATTGTGACTGTATAACTATTCTACTTTAGTTTCAACACTTGGAAGTATTCTGTATGCAAAATGTATATACATTTTGTGTTCACTTCATACTGTGTAATCATGTCCTGTAGAATTAACTACTGAACACATAACCAGCATGGTCACAAATTCAGAAACTGACATACAACACTAAGATGCTGTCAATTCAAGAAAGGTGGATGTCATAAACAAGGTAGATGCTACTTCAAACATTCCTTGGGCGGACGGTGGAAAACCACTTATGACCTTTGCATTGCTGTATCACTTTGAAATATGACACACAATGTTCCATCAATAAGTAAACAGCTACACCAGAAACAGATGAAAGCGGAAACCACGGATAGGTACAGCCAGTCCTTATGGAACTGTTCTGGCAAAAAATGGCTATTCATCTAGTAGTTGTGCTTTAAAAAAAATATATTGTGTTCAAGAATGTGTCAAAATTACTGAAGAAGGTAAACTGCCAAATGTGGTTTGATACCAAGAAAGAATCATTTAATATATAATTTAATGGTACAATTATTCCAATAAGATGAACATTAGTTTCTCAGGCTTATAAGACATTTTCCCAATTAGTAATCCTAATTTGTTAATTTTTTTCAAAAATGCCTTACGAGGGTTTCACTGTAGTTTGAATGAATTGGGTAACTTGATATACTACTTCCAAGTTAGGATGAGTAATATCATAAAACCTAATGTGCTGAGTCTCCTACATTAAGCCTGTGGATATAGATTACTATATTACTTTTACCTGATGTTGGAACCACAGCCAGCTTCCAAAATGCCATGTAAATAAATTAAATCACAGCCAACTGACAATGTCCAGCAAAATATTCTTATGATAAATGGATTGTGTGTACTTAATTTACCTGCTTCGGCATCAGCTTTGATGTTGATGAAGTCTTCATCATCATCATCATCACTCTGCATCAAGACGATCTTGGGTTTGGACACTGGCTGCAAGTGCATGGCTGCAGCATCAGCAGTCTCCTCACTGCTTCTCACATCATCATGCCTTGTGACATCTGTCTCACTCCCACTGCCTGTCCCTTTCTTTATTGGATTCAATAATAAACTTCCACGCACATTACAAGATTCTTCCAATGAACTACATAAAATATTACCAGAAGCACTATTTTTCCCACCTAAAATAATTTTCCTGTAACCAGCTATTCCTGAATATGTTTCATCAGACTTTTGTGAGGATTTGAGATTACCCTGATCTCCATGCAAATTACTAGAATCCTTCCTCACAATGTGTGATAATTCAGAATCACTATTAATTTGTGTATCAACTGCCTTTGTACTACCCAAATTATGTGACAATGAAATGATATTGTCATTACGTTCTCTTCCAGTTCTTACTTCTGCTTTCTCTATATTTTCATTAGTGACTGTACCATTAATCTCATCACTTGAAACACTTTGATCTAAACAACTCTTAGCAAGTTTTTCTAATTCCATATGCTTTCCTGAATGTTGGTTTACATTTTCTGAATTACCCTTGGCATCTTTTCCTCTTGTCTGTTCACTAGCACGTCGAACTTTCTTCCTTTCTGAAGACTTCCTTCGCTTCTCCTTCTTGATATTTTCTCCTTCACTGTCACCAGTTGAAGCTTTCCGTTTCCTTTCTGAAATTAAATGGAAATTAAAATACTGTTTCCATGTTTCATAAGAATGCAACTTCACTTTCATATGATGATTAACTTGAAGACTGTACAAATCTAGAGAAGTGTTTCAATGATCTCAGCATTGGCGAGTCAATGCAAACTGGCCATCTACACATCATACAAATTTTAGTCCAGCTGAACATCTAAAATCTGTATACACTCTGCAGTCTCTAATGAATTAAAGGAATGAGGCTGTAGCTTGTTTCAGATGACACAACAGAATACAGAAGCATTCAATAGATAGTCTGTATAAATGAAAATCCACCAACTGCCAGCATGTACATTCTACAAAGGGCAACAAACAAGAGACTTAAAGACATGAAAATTTCACAGTGTTAACAGCTGGAGGAAACTACTTATATCAACCCACAGTGCAGTGAAATCTGCAGGAAAGTGTAAATCACAACACCCCTAAATTTAATAATTTCTATGTCACTGGTAATTATCAATCTGACACCTCAACAGCTATGTTACACAACTTCAGACAGAGAAATAGCATCTACAGATCACCACATGTTATCATCCTATCATCGGCCCAAACTAAAAAACACTTTATCGCAATAAAATTTCCAGTTACCCTAATAAATATAACGTTCAAAAGAGCACTCTCAATTTGAACTGTGATAAATATAAATTACAAACAGATTTCACTTCCTAACTCCTCTACGCAGTGCAATTTGTTTCAGCTGTTTATACCAAATTCCAAAGCCCCCCCCCCCCACAATGTTGCAGGCCCATTGTTAAGTTTCTTGTTAATGAGTCCCAAGTGGATGCCACATGACATGACAGCTCCTCTGGAGATTCCCAATATGCCCTGTGCTCCAAGAAGTTAATGCTGCATTAGTGTACATAATAACCAGTAATCCAAGACCCCTCATGCAACTCAAAAGCTTTCTACAAAAGTGCCTTTTTTTATTGTACAGGCAGGTCTTGTGTTACGCCAAGGTTACATTCCTAAAAAATGCCGCACAAAACGAAATCATGGAAACTGAACACAAAATTCCTATTTACAACAATGTATTTCCTGGGGTTAGGGGAGTGACCTCATCCTAAATAGTGTGTGACTATACCACTAGTGGATATACAGACCTGTAGGGTACATATGTACTGTATAAACAGTATATATATATATAATTTTATTAATTTATTTCTACTGCAATAAAATGTAAGAGACTTGCAACCATACCTTTAGTATGGTTCATTCAGACAGAACTGTGGTAGTCCTGCTACCCAAACCATTCAGACAGAACTGTGGTAGTCTTGCTACTCAAACACTTTAGTCCCTGAATTAGCACTTACTTTAATTCTCTTAGGATTATCACAAATTGTAAGTACACTACTATGAGGGAGTCTAACATTCAGGCATAAGTCAAATCACTCATCTCTTGCAAGTTGGATTACTATGTCTAATTTCTCTTCAATACTGACAGTCTTTAATGATTTTTTACATGGACTGCACTACGTGATGTAGATTTACATTTCTCACTAATGTTGGTAAGAAACACCAATGCTGTTGAAGAGGAAAAATATGGTGCATGCTTAAATCACCAACGTAATCAACCCATACATGTGACATAGTGTGACAGTGACACCACTTTCTCCTAGTCTACTACAGAAAATCAATCCAGCCACAAATCATCTATGCCAAATTGTGTTAAGCCAAAAGTTATCACATAAATTTGAGACGTGGTGTAAATTTTCAAGTCGCATTAAAGCAAAATCGTGCAAAAAGAAACTGCATAAAACAATATCCGTCTGTACTTTAAACCAGGTGCAATAACACCATGAAAAACTTCTCATGTCACCGCTAGTAAGAAACATGCTGAATCAACCTCAGTAAAGTGAAAGAATAATTCAACATATTAACATTCCACAACCCTGAAACAAAGACTTACCTAAATTTGCAACAGTAACTTCCTGCAACTTCTGGAGTACCTGATGCAACCATCCTGTGAACTCTTCTGTATTTGATCCCAGAAACAGCTGCAGGTCATCTTCCATCTGTTCACGGCTCCTTCTATTTGCCACCATTACCATAATATAATCAGGAAGTTCTTCATCTGTCATTAAAAGTGAGGACAGGGAATCAAGTCAGTGACTGACACAAAAATTCTCTGACCAACAGATTTCACTGTTAACATTAGCAGGGCCTATGGAACACATCACTTCTGATGAAACTATGCCTAACATGGCACAGTGTAACAATTATGAAGGGTACTAACAATGACACAACACACTTTAAAAAATTATCTAGTTTTTGCAGTCCACATTCCAGTGCTGAAATATACAAAAACTGAACACAGGACACTATGGACTGGCTCTGTTTCCATCATGAGGTGAATACATTACTCCATCATGTAAAAGGAGTGTCTAAAACCACAAATGACTCTTAGTTTACAACAGTTTTTCACATACCAATGGCTTTCATGCACAGTGGTAACAGTAGTCAACTGATTCTTAATATTCTGGGTTATGACACCATCTATTTTGTAGGTAAGTAACAGCATTTTAAGGGTATATACTGCCTCCATATTCAGGGTTTAAGCACATTACTCTGTAACTTTTGTTGTATCTGCTTTGCTTGTTCAGCAGGATCAGGCACCGTATCTGATGTTGGTTACTGTGACTAACTGGCTGCATTGTTTCCTGTCTGAGAGGGTGCTGGGACTTAGTGTGTGGTCAGCAGAGTACTAGAGTTACAGATTAAGTTTTCTTGTATTGATGACAATGGACAATACAGTTGAACCCTGGTATAGCTGCCTGAACAAGGACTCTAACTTACAAACATACCATCAAATCTTACAGCACAGCTATGCCTGTCATGATCATTCCAGTACTAAGGAAATGAAGTGTTGCTGCAATTTTTATATTGTTTGGCAAGTCACATAATGTTTCATTATCTTTTATGGGTTTATCTAGTAAAACACTGACTGTTAGTGGTGGTACAAAGGCTGACTGCCACCAATGTCCCAATGTTGACATACTGGAGCAGTATGTCAATACTTTGCTTCCAAGTTAGTTTCCATAACAACATATATTGACTACTTTCTTACTGTGGCTGTCATCACTGGGAAAAAACAACAATTACAAAACAAGCTCAAATTAGACTTACTACATTCAACAAAATGTAAGCAAAAGTAATATCAACATGACACCTAATTAACATTTTTCTGGGTATTTCTATACAGGTGTGAGGGATCAAATAGTTTCTGGACTGAAATTATTCTTCACAACTCTTATCTTCTAATCAATCTTGTCCTGCATCAAAGTAGTCTCCTGCGAACTAAATACAGTGAGCCCAGTGACCATGGCACTGTATGAAGTACTTCAATGCTACATCTGATGAGCAGGTAGACAGGGTGTGTGAAATGACAGTAAACTTTGTTTTCCTTCAGAAATTCATGCACAGTCAAAGCAGGGCAAGCAGGTGCATGGCACAAACGTGCTGGCAATCTCATGCATGTTCAGATTATCTTTTAAAATGTTCCGAACTATCACAACTGAAATTCCCAGCTTGTAAAAAACTCCACAGATAGCGATTCTGCTGTTTTTGAGAAAACATTTCACTTTCATCTCTTCTTCTCACTGGTGGACGTCCCCAGAATTGGGAACCTTCAAGAGAGGTCAAATCACTTGGAAAGCCACCAGAAACTTGTGTTCTTCCCAACTGCTATCCTGTAAGAGCCACTTTTGACATTTTGAAAGTTTCCATAGTATTTTTCCCCAGTTTAAAGCAAAGTTTGATACAGCTATGCTGTTCCTTGAAGTCTGTCATTTCTAGGTATGCCAAAATTGCAGCCTGAACAACACACACCTGCACTTAACAAGACATTACTCAACAATTACACGTGCTATAGCAGACTTCATCTGTACCTTTTGGTGGATGTTCCCCCTAGCAGAAGCAATGTCATCTTGTGGTCAGTCCAGGAAATGTCTGATTGCATCAAGCACAATACACTGGTACCCAACTACCACACTCCACATAACGTAAGTTGAAAATATGAACTTTTACCACTACTAAAATGGCAAATTTTACATTTGATTCATGTTATGATGTAGCTACAAATAAAGATAATTTTGTCCTGAACATACTGTTCAGCTTTGTACACAAATGTAAAGTTCATTATTTTGACCAAATTACAAATAATACATTGTACTCACCAACATATGCTCCTAGTTCCATCAATTTTGCTTTTATTGCACTCTGCAAATCACAAAACACATGCATCAGTAGTGCTACTCTTCCCATCTAATGCTAAAGTTAAGAAGATGTGAAATTTTATCTCCATGGTGTGGTGCTTATGCACAGGGTCAACACAACAAGGGAAGTGCATAACTACCTATCTGTTAACATGCAACATGCCTAATATCAAAGTCCACAATCTGCAGGCTGTTTAATCCTCCCAGCATGCATATCTGTGATTCACTTTATTATTAGACTTTAAACCACCTATGTTTGCATAAGCCAATTCATGTAAAAAACATCCCTAGAAATTCATTTCACATATTTAGGCAACAGGGAAATTTACTGCATTTTTACACATATCGCATAACCTTTGTTTCATTTTCCACAAAAGTCACTTATTTCACAATTTTATCTTTTTCTGTTTAAAATAATGCTTACACTTTTCATAACACATGTGCTAAAATTTAATACCAACTTAGTCATTTAAACATCAACCACTGTCCAAGATGTTCTCCAATCATTTGCTGTCTCTACCGAAACTGTACGTCCTGTGCAGAATACCTCCTTCATTTAACCACCTCATCATAAAATATATAAATGCACATCACTACAAACTCTTGTGTGACAGCACAATTTGTTTCAATTATTCGAATTCCACTGCCATTCCTCTTCAAGTTACATAATACTGCATTATGGCAGCACACACATTCCACGCGCTATGGTGACTAAGTTTTCTATGGGGGCACCTAATGTCTCTGAATCCACAGTATGGAACTTGCTGTATGTCACCCTTCAGGTACCTAGATTTATGAGATGATTCCTATATTTTTGGAAAATCTGCACACCCCTGCAGTAAGAGTTGCAATATCCAGCATGCCCAGGACCAAAGGTTACCAGACATCATTATTTTCTGTAAATCGGAACATTACACCTTAAGTGTATGTTACTGTACCTACCAACACCACAGGCAGACCTATGCAATTAATTTGTCACTTGATACCCCGTCCCATTTTCCCTACTGCACCTTCTACTCCATTTTCATAATAACACTTGTAAACACAATTTTTGTCCCGCATAAACTTCTTAGTGTCTTGCATATTTTCTCACACTTTATTCACTAATGCAAACAGAATCTCTCCATCACCCTTAGTTTTATGTAAAAAGTATGGTGTTCTATATAGCATATAATTTTAAGAAAGCCTCTCTTCATTTATAAGACTGACATGTTAGTTTTGGAGGAAGGAAGTTAAATTGGGTGCTAGAAGGTCATTTATAAAAGAGTTCACTTGACAATGGATACAGGCTAAGAGGCAAAGAAGGCTGACACAGGTACCGTCATGCTGAGACATGCACCTAGTCTCTGCCTGAGGGGCATTGTTTTGTCAGATGTGTGCCAGGTTTTGTTCTGGAAGTACCGTAAGTGTTACCTCTTTGAAGTGTATTACATCCTATCACAGTTCTAAGGTAGCTTTCATTATGCTAAGAAACTGTTTGAATTGAATGGACAGTTTCTGCTACACGCTTGGTGAAGTAACCTTCAAATCTCATAGAAAAACCTTCACTTAACTAATTAATAAATGTTGTAAGCTTTATTTTGGGTGCAAAGTAGGTGTCCAAGGTAAGTCCTGGACCCTCATATATCCTGTGGAATATGTGTTAGGCTTCTAAATGGTTGGAAAAATGGTTCACACCACATGACCTTCGCGGTTCTTATGGTTTGGACAGAAACAAAAGACCATTCATCAGACTGTTATTTCTGTTCAATGGACATACCAAGGATTAGTTCTAAGTCCAAACATATGGTGATATATCCCAATTTACCATCATCAATGAGACTTTTTCCACACAGTGACAAGCTACATCTGTCAGAACCAACAAATAATGTGACCACAGACAAAGATAACTCTAATGCTGATGAATTTCATCCATCATACAGCAGCAAACTACCATGACATAGTGAGTGATCTGTTGAAGACCTGTAAAACTATAGTATATAATATGTACCTAGAAATACATTTCTTAAACTCACACTTGGACTTCTTCCCTGAAAACCTTGGCACCGTCAGTGACAAGAATGAGGAACATTTTCACCAAGATATTTCCAACATGAAAAGTGGTACCAAGGCAAGTGCAGGCCAAGTATGCTGGCAGACTATTTACTGGACGCTCAAGACAGACGTGCCACAGACAAAATACAGCAAAAAAATCAACCAACCACCTTTTAGGTAAGTAAAGACGCCATGCTGTTGTACAGAAATTCGTATGTTTATTAAAATATAACTGTATGTCACTTGAAAGCCCTGTGTGATAGAGGAAATTTAAGAATATGTTTGAATTCAGCGTAAAAAAATGCTGTCAATGTCGCGCTCTAAACAATAAGCTATTCAAGTAATAAATAAGAATAAATAACAAAATAATAATCCACATAACAAAAAAGCCCAAAAATACCTTCAAATTATTATATTGAAACCACTGATTAACCCTACCAAGTTCACCTACTCCAATCCTTGGGAGAGAAAACAACATTTTGTTTGTCAGTATAATCAATGACTGGGTCCTTGGAACTGTTGCTGGGTGACAATGATTGACATAGAAGTGAAATGTAATGAGCATTTTAGTCAATTTGCTGTTAACAGAGTTTTCTGGATAAACCAGTGCCAGATATCGCAGCTTTTGCTGCACCACTTAACTGAAGCTGTGTTACTGCACCCCCATCTGATCATTTCTCTGTGTATCAACAGCATGCTACACAAAATATGTACAAGTGTTTTTCAATCAGAAGACTGCAAAATAATTTGAAGGCACAACAATGGCTGACTTACAAATTAGAAAAAGGAATGGAAAGGACAGTGGAGGACTGCATGATTGGACACAAGGTACAGCGGCCAGTTGTCACACTTGCAGGTTACAGCTTAAAAGCTTAATGAAAACCATTATTTTGCACACCCTACCAAATACAATAAGCTTTGTGGTGCTACAGCTGGGTACCTTGGTGTAGTTTCATTTAAACTAAAAGGGCTTTAATATCAAGGTGATTAATTTTATTGTATGTTCTGTTATGTCTGGTGTACATGTGTGGGTGCATGCCTGTGTAGTGAACAGAAAACATACACAAGCCTTAATCAGAATAACACCTCACTTATACGCAATATAAATTTTGATTTCTTTCATATCTTTGCAACTCCTATTCTCCCTGCCCTAAAATACAAGTTTTGATATTTACTAGGAGTAAAAGCATTTCCTGGCAGAACTCAAGTACAATCAAAACAAAAAATATCACCTTATTAACATTGTACAATGACATCTTGACATATGAATTTCATATACATTAAGGTAATTCAAACTACCAGTAACTACTAATTTGAGGATTCAGGTCTTCTGGGATGTGATACTGTGACAGTAGGTTGTTGTTCAGACGAAATGAAGAATGTGTAGGTAAAGAGGTACAGCCAGGCTATACTTAGTATGTATCCATTCTGATGAAAGTCTCAGGGTGTTTAAATATCACTGTGGTTTCTATGAAAATTGGTCAATTGGTTTCAAAATGGTAGGTATACCTTATTTCTTTAGTAGCCTGCATATGCACTGTTACTAATTTAAGGTTTTCCTGACAATTCAGTGGTAATAGTATTTTACTCTTCGGTATTAATACAAAGTGAACAAGCCTGTGTTCCTGACATTTTTAAGGTACATGTTGCCACCATCTTCAGGGTCCAAATAATCAGCATACCAATCAACCCACGCAAATAAAAAGCTAACTAAGGGTAGGGAACATGCATTGGCTGAAGCTGACATATCATGGTCTGCATAGCATATAAAATGCACTGCTTGGGTATGATGTGGAAACCTAAAATTTGTAACAAGGATTGTGTGTATGTTAATGAATTTACCATCATGGCTGAGGGTCCACACAAGGTCATACTAAAATCTTCTGCTTCTAATGGTATTATATCATCTTGTGGGGGGGAATAAAAACTACACACCAAAAGGCAGGAGGCACAAGACTGAAATGGGTCAACAAGTGGCCCAAATGCATGAGAGCTACATGATGATGATGATGCGGGGTGGAATTGGGTTAGATGAAAGTCTGGAATTTGAACTCCGAAATGGCTCAGATAAGTAGGCTAAAGGCCTGTGTGACCCAGAGTAGTCAATTTGGCTAAAGGCCTCCATGACTTGGGTGGGGGACATGATGGCTGTTCCCCAGCTTTTAACTACACCCTGCCATATACCTTAAAACTTAGGAAAATGAAGGAAAGCCACGGTGAGGTAGCCAGAAAGAGCTACAAACAGTCTCTCTACCAACTTAGCTGCTTTATTACAGACAACCTCAACTGAAATGTGATTTCTAGTCACTTCTGGTTAAGGGAACTCTTGCACTGGTCACTACTAAAGGAATGATACCGATAGAATTGGCTTATGATACAACTCTGACGTTCCTGTAACATCGATAATCAGGAGACTGCACGACCCTATGAAAAAGTAGGTACGCTTGCACCATTTGTTTTTACATTTCAGAATTTAGCAAACTTCAAATAAGTTGTAAGCCAACACCTGCAAACATGGCGAGAACTAGGATCTGAAATTATATCTGACAGATCTAATGTATACATCGTGAACAAAAACAATATAAAAAATTATAACAGCAGAGGTTGCAAGAATATTCCGTAAGACAATTACAAGAAATGGAAGAAAAACAGGTTCAAGCAGGACTCGACTTCGGTCATCTTCGTGTTTTGAGTAACTGTATTGTACTTTTACCTGACATTCTAATGTTTTACCGTTCTTTTTGAGAACTGCTATTCATTATACAGTGCATTTCAATGCCTCAGAGAATAACATAATCCAATACAGACACGATTATCTCACCCGTATTTTCTGGCTCACTTCAGCGCCTATTTCATCCATGATAATTAGTGAGGAGTAAACAAGGCAGATAGCAAAGGCTGTTGCCTCAATTTGTAATAAAGCCCAAAAATTCACATTACTTCAAAATATACACTTCACGGAATTAGAATTACCGAGAGCACACTTGATAATGGGCTCTACACTCAATTGTTAAACAACCGGTGCAGCCAACGTAAACTTTTCCACAGCAAGCAAAAACGTTATTTATAATTTGTTTAGTTCTAGTACCTGAATTTGCGCCATAAAATATCTGAACGCTAAATAATGACACAAAATTAGCCAGTATTTAATATCAACATGAAATTTCCTTAAAGTTAAATTTTCCGCAGTGAAAACGTTGGTACTAAGTCTGGTCCATTATTATGCCACCTGTGCTTGCCTGTACGAACTACGACGTGGCGGGTTTAGTTTGGTTTACAATTCCTCGTAATAGGCCTTGTCTTGACGTATTATTTATTTATAAATAAATAGTGTATTTAGTGACGTTGCCAGTAGCTCAGAGTGTGTAGTGTTACATGCTATAATTATTAGAGGAATTGATATTGGAATATTGGCAGACCTTTGCCAGGAACAGCTGAGAAAAAGAACAAAGAAGCCAAGTCAGGAGGTCAGCAATCAATATGATCTTTGATAGCGAAGCCTATCGCATTTGAAATAGGCTTGCTATTGTCTTTATGGTGAAGTGATGTCATTATTGATATTCCTAGTAGAATAAGGAAGATGCAGGAATGCACCATCATGGGCGAGTAGTTTACAGCTAGTTACCACATATGAAGATAGTCAATGGATGTGAGTGTTGAGGTCGTAACTCTGGCCCCTATAACTTCTCGAACAGAGGCCGGTCTGTGCAAAGTGGCAAAGAGAAAAATATGTGCTTCTGATAGCAAGGCCTTGTCACTGAGTCTATAACCAGTCAGTTTACAGCATAAAATGTTATTTGAAATTTACTGTTTCTTAATAAGCCTGAGTGGGTTGTAGGTTGTTGTCAGGAGTACGTAAATTTTCTTTTGTCTTGTTGTTATACTCCATTTCATCAGTACTGATCCAATTTACGGTGCTAATAATGTTGTTCAATTTTGTAAATGAAATTGTAATTTTAATTTATTTCACATTCCAGAGATACATGATAGGTAACAAAACCTTTGGATATAGAAGAAGTCCTAATACTACATATAATAGTTACTGTTACATAAAAATAAACTAGTTATTATACAGGCATAAGTATTAAAATATTACATATAAGTACAAAATTGTTGAAATTAAGAGCTTAATAAAGTGATGAGTGCACAGAGGGATAAGAAAATGATTAATATATGTAAGATTGAGAAGATAACAGGAAGTATATTTATGTTCAGGGTCAAAATCTATAAAAAAAATTTAAATACAGTTTGTATAAAACCTGAAGATTTGACTTTTATTATAATCAAAATATTCATATAATTAATAAAAAGAATATAGAAAAGAAAACCTCTTATGTCTGATTTAAATTGTTTATTATTATGAGATAAATTTTTATGTGCTCAAGAAGACAACTGAACACCTTAATAACAAAATGAGGCACTTTTTGAAAAGATCTCAAAATGTATAGTGGCTGATGAAAATTGGATTTATTTTTAGTGTTAATGCTATGTATCTCAGAATTTGCTGCAAATTGGTTTTTATTATTAGTTACAAAAAGTACAAGTGAGAGTATATACTGCAATTATAATGGTAAAACATTTAATTTCTTGAAATATTCTCTACAAGAATCTCTAGTGCTAGCACCCATCATAATTCTGATAATCCTCCTTGTATCTTAAAAACAGTATTACTACATGAGGAATTTCTCCCAAAAATTATTCCATAATTCATGATGGAGTGAAAATATGCATACTATATCACTGAGACATTAATGGCTTAACCATTCTAATTGCAAAGCATACTGTACTGAATTTAGGTACAATCATATCTATATGACTTTCCCTGGAGAGTGTGTTATAAATTTTTATGCTAAGAAACATCATGTTGTTATCATAAGTAATATTCAAATTAGCAAGAGAATTATTCCTGGTTGAATATTGCATGAAGTAAGTTTTATCAATATTTAAAGCTAATAAGTTTGAATTAAATCAATCATTTATCACTTTAAATGTCATAATAATTTCATTTATAAAAGCTTGGGGTTAGTAATAATTATACTATTGTCATCTGCAAAAAGAAATATTTTGGATTTATTATATGTGAATTTTTGTAAGTCATTAATATAAAGTAAGAAAAGCAAATGATCGCTGCTTGAGGGAAACCATGTTTTATTTTTCCCCAGTCAGAATAAGTATTATGATTGGCATACTTATCACTCAAAATCACTCGTTGATGTCTGTCTACTAGATAAGATTTAATTAATGGAAAGGTTTTCCCTGTTACTCCATAAAACTTTAATTTAGGCAATAAAATGTTATGATCTACGCAATCAAAAAGGCAAAACAATCCCTGTACATGCCTGGACAGGTTCTGAGGGTGTCAGGAGGTTGACACTCCCAGATTTCAAGACAGTCGGCACATGAAGGGGGTAAGGTTGTCAACTATACACACCGGCTGCCTTTACCCCCAGGAAATATTTCTGGTACTCATTTCTGTTAGAGGCTGAGTCGACTCAGGGCCATAGTGTGGCCGGAAGGATTATGTCAATGAAAAATTCCAATGACACCGTCGGGAATCGAACCCGCGACTTTCCAGCGCCATGCCTCAACCAATTGCGCCACCGCGTGCCCCTACACAATCAAAAGCTTTTTTTAAATTGCAAAGCACCTCCAACCATGAGTTTGTTGTTTAAAGCATTTAGTATTTCATTCGATAATTACACGCAGTGATCTAAACTGGGCAGATCATGTCAATTACACACTGCAAAAAGCATGGAAGGCACTTCATTTTATAATGCATATACTCAAAAAGGGAAATAATAATATGAAACATTTAGTTTATATGGCACTAGTGAGACTGATACTTGAGTATGGAGCGGTGTGTTGGGACCCATACAGAGAGGGCCAGGTAAATGCTTTAAATCAGATGTAAAAGAGAGCGGCTAAATTTGCAAGTAATATGAATGAGTCAGTTTGGGAAACGTTGGCACAGCAAAGATTGATAGCCTGAATATGTGCCCTTTTCAAGGCATACAGAGGGGGACGGGCTCAGAAAGTGATAGGGGATAGACTTCTAAAACCATGCTACCTGAGTCGGGACAATCATTATCAGAAATTAGGACTAGGAAACAAAGAACAGATGTTGGGAAATATTCATTCGTATATAGGAACATTAAAAGCTGGAACCAATTACCTGCAGGCTTACTAGCGTCTTTCCCCTCTTAACTAAACACGTTTAGAAAGAGGGTTAAGAATGTGGTTACAAGCAAGGGAATTTAAGTGGGGATTGACTATAAATAAGTGAAGTGATGTGGAGTGAACTGTCATGAATTATGTTAAGTGATTTTATTTTGAAGTTAAATGAAGTGAAGTGAGTTATGGTGAAGTTCCTAGGGACAAAAGTATCATGTACATTAGAGTGACCTTATACTGAGGGTACTTGATTGTATTGTTACTATTTCACTTGTGTGTATCTTGTGCTGTGGTTGTTTTAACTTGTTTTGTAATGTGTGGGTGTTTTGGTAATATGTGTACTTGTATTTTCTGTGTTTTCTCTAGTTTGTACTGTGTTTTTTGTATTGTTTCATTTATATATATATATTTATTCCTATTTGTTTTGTCTGTACTATTGTAAGGACTACTGCCACCGAGTGACAGCTCAATTGCAGTAGGAGTTGTAGTAATAGTAGTAATAATAATAATAATTTCAAGGAAGCTTTTTCATTTGATGACTTAGTTCAAGATACAAATTGGTTATTAAATAATATATTATTGGCATCTATATGATGCTGAATTCTCTTATACGTAATCTTTTCCAGGACCTTAAAAATGAAGTGAGCTATGATATAGGTTTATAGTTGACCATATTATTCCTATCACCCTTTTTAAACAACAGTTTTATGGTGGAATATTTGAGATGAAACGCGAATATTCGGTGTGTGTGGCATATAGCAGAGCGAGGAGAGAGGATGATGGAGATAAAGGGATTTCAGCTGAGAAACTGTATAGTGTGGAGAGAATGAAGTGAATCTGTGAAGTACTGTGTTCGAGACCAGTGTCAGGGCTATGAGTGTATGAGTGCAGAGTTATCTGTTGAGAGTTATTCTGTTCTGTTTTCATTACTAACAGTGTTAATTGTTTTATCTGTAGTGTCAATAAATGCTGTTATTTGTTAAACCCAGGGCCTATCAGTTACAGTATAATAATATATAATCCAGTAATAAACGAATTAAAATTCCCAGATGGCACTTTATGTAAATCGATATGACACCAATGTTAGACGAGGAATATTCCAATTTTTTTGCACAAGATTCAGTTTCTTTATATTGAGTGTGTTTGTATAAATGAACACTTGAGTATCTTATACTCACAAACAAAGATACACACTTCATCCCTTTCTACAGATTGTTTACAATAATGGGTCCCCAGTTTATAATTGTTAAGATTTATCTAATTCAGTTCTAGTTCATCTGCTTCGTACTTTTCTCTGTACGGATACTCGGCCAGGTGAAGGACGTAATGTGGTTTGTTGCTTTACAGATTCACAGTGGCTTTAACGTGGCTGTATGTAGATTTAGTGATGTGTGTGTGTGTGTGTGGGGGGGGGGGGCTGTTTTTTTTTTTGTTAAATATTTTGGTTTGATTGCGTGGCATTTTTTTTTAACCTCCTTTGGCGAAAGTTACATAATTTTCCAGTCGGTCTTTGTATG
>Ga0123354_10004550_pt1 | contig 19677 bp, 12 predicted proteins | sample TergutLab28metaG_2_FD_97872 | JGI IMG/M metagenome (GOLD analysis project Ga0123354, IMG submission 97872) | Labiotermes labralis P4 segment gut microbial communities from Petit-Saut dam, French Guiana - Lab288 P4 | ecosystem: Host-associated > Arthropoda: Insects > Digestive system > Gut ...
AGAAAAAAGGGTGTTTGGGTGGGGGGGGGGGGGTAGGGGGGGAGACCCTGAGGCTATACATAATTTATGTTTGATTTTACTGTTATAAAAATCACAAGTATTACTGTAACTTAACGCTGTTTACAGTTTCATTTATAGGCCTGTACACACAAATATAATTACATTCATTGAGTGCAATGCAGGGTCAGTTGAAAACTAACTTTTGTTGTATATCGAATTGTTGAGCAGCTGCATGTATCGATCCAATACACAGATCATCATCAGACTTGAATAATGACTGAGTGAAAGGTACAAAGTGCGTATTATGTTACACACTATGTTATGAGATCTCTAATTTACAGTTTTGGGATGCTAAGGTTTTTCAATAAATTGGTACGATAGAGCTATTGTTTTGCACTTTATTTTGCTTCGCCAGTTAAAACTATTTTAATTCATTCCTGGTTGCCCATTGATTTTCTTTCGATTAATTGACTTATACGAGGTGTGTGGAGTCTTGTATTGGTGGATTACTGTGCCTCTTTTCCTGATTCCACTGTCTTCTGTATGGCGGGCCGGGATAGCGTAGTCGGTGTAGCGACTTGCCACGGGCTGGATGGTCCGGGGATCGAATCCAGGCAGGGTGAGATTTTCTGCTACCGTCCAGACCGGTCCTGGGCCCTGCCCAGCCTTCTGTACACTGGGTATCCGGTCTCTTCCCCGGGGGCAAAGCAGCATTTGTGGCGTTACCACCCATCCGCATCCAGCGCCAAGGTTAAAGGAAGATTAGTTATACCTCTACTCCTCATGTGGGCCTTCATAGTCTGTTCTAGGGTGAACTTTACTATATTGTATATAATCTTCTCGATGTTCCATTCTTAAAGGTCGTTAAACTAGGACTCTGTCCTGGCTTAACGATTATTAAGTACACCCACGTGTTGTATAATACACTAAGCGAGACGAAAAGAAATGCTGAACCAACATCAAAGACTTCAGTTAAAAAACAGGAACGACAAAACGAATGAGCCATCAAAAGATCACATAGAATATAAGATAGCGGATTCAGAAAAACAGACAGTAATCCTCCAATACAAGATTCCACACACCTCGTATCAGCCAGTTAATTATTCAACAGAAAATCAATACGCAACCAGGATTGAAACGTACTGCATCTGAGTTAAAGTAGTGTTAACCGGCACAACAAAATAAAGTGCACAGTAATAGCTACTGTAATCATATTCTTAAAACGACATTTTAGAATCTAAAAACTGTAAATTATAATGTCTCATAATATAGTGTGTTACGTATTATGCACTTCTTCACTTTTTGCTTATTGTTTTTAAGGAAGAGGATCGAAACATGTAGGTGCTTAAAAATTCGATACACCATAAAAGTTGTGTTTTGACTGACCTTGAATTGTGTATTGAATGATAGTCGAAACACAACGGGGTGGCAGTCGTCAAAGTAATATGTAGAGCTGGGTTTGATTTGTATCTAAATGGCTGCTGTTTCTGTATCTAATGTTCCTGCATTTCGTGTCATCTTAATTCATTGTGAGTGGGACTTTAATTTTTACCACGTTACGTCACTTATAAATCTAGAACTAGATTTACAAGATTTCTGATGTATGCTTACTTGTAAATTTCTGCTGTTGCGTTCATGGGAAAGCCGCAGGATAACAATCCAGGCGTGCATAAATTTTACAAAAATCCAGGAGCCACTTCACAATTCTAGGCACGTGTACCGTGACACGAAGCACGTTCTATACTGTGGACCCACAAGCAATAGGCGCCACCGTACAAAATGTAGTCGCCACGGCGACCTGGCGACTGGCATTAGTGCACACCCATACTAATGACTACGGATTTATGCCGGTAGTGGCCTGAGCCTTTTTAGGCGTGCGTTGCATAATGTCGCACACCAAGCTGTGGATGATGATATATTTTCGTCCCAAATCATGAGCCTTTATGGAATGCGTCTATCTGCACATCCCGACTCTAGTTACGTGATAAAATGTGATTAAACACCATTAACAGACTGCTGTTTGTAATGAAGATGCATTGTGCTTCATTGTAGTTAAGAGCTGTCTTTAAGGAGTTACTTCGATTAATTTTGCAGTACAGAGTGTGTAACACATAGCTACTTAACTTTAGAATGTCCTCCACTTGGTATTGCCAGGTTTAAGGATGAGTAGAGATGTGGGTCTGTTTCCACTTTCCCGCGTGTCGTCATGGTGTGCTGCCCGTGTAGTTAGACCCGGCGGCCAAACTTCGCGTGATTTTAGGCTTCCACCGTCAAAGTGGATGATAACTGCGCTCCTCTGGGCTGTTACGCAGCGGAAGTCCGTGAGCGGTTATTTTGGAAATTATCAGCTTCTTTGCGAATAAAGAAAATTGGTGAATTTATTTTGAAATGTTAATGCAGTAGCATCGTCTGTGAAATGTAGCGAACTTTTTTTTTTTAATAGGAAATGTGTAAGAAAGAATTTTACAGCGATGTTTTAAGTTTTTCTACGAGATCATACAGGCTCTTTTACAGATATAGAATAACATATTGTGGAACAATGTGTCGCGTGTCTATTCTGGAGACTGTAAATTCTAATTTCGACCGGAGCACCGCTACGCCAGATAAATGTTGCCCGTTGAGACATTTGAAATGGGGGGGGGGGGAACTTTTTCAACCCTTTCCCTGTCAAAGCCGAGATAGAACGTGGTGGAGACACATATTACATTCCTAATTCATTTTGTAAAAATGACAGCGACAGTCTTGCCTTTATTGTGAATTGCATTTTTTGATAAAAATTTCCTGTTATTACTAGTATATTTTTTGGCAGTTGATATATGGAAAGACACACAGGTAGAATTATACATATACATTCATTCTTCATTATGCATATTGAATTTCATGTTGCCCGCATACGGACCAAATTTTGCCAATGTTGCCCGCACCCCATAAAAGGTCGAGCAGGCAGACCGAAAGTTTTCGTGGTTTTTCTTCATCCCCGCAGGAAAATTTCAGTGTAGTAAATTAAAATAAGCCCTGGTCGCTTCCTTACATTTAATTTCTAATTCCGTGTTTACTGATTTTACTAGTCGACGCAGTATCTCATCCACCATGTTGGAAAGTGTCGTTAAACAAACAGCCATTAGTAACTAAAACAGACCGAAAATTTTTGAATGGTTTGGATTTTCAAAATGTTTGCGACGTGTTTCTCATCGTTTATCATGCTATATTCTAGTTCATTGTTTTCCAAACTTTTGTTCGCGGGCTGTTTTTGGCTTCAAAAATGGCCACGGATCCTCACATCCCTCTTCACATAAATATGGAGTGTACGGGTGATAGGAACTAAAACTTAAAAACCTGTATCTTAGAACTGCTTTTAGATAGCTATGAATACCTGCCAGTAGGGTACGAAACAACGTATTGCGTGATCTGACCTTAATTAAACTGTTTGTCGTTCGTTTCGTTTCTTAATAAGATATTTTAACGGTCATACGAAATAAACACATTTCAGTTAAAGAAGTTCCTCGATTATAAACAAAAATTATTCGTTTTGATTAAAAAAAAATTAGTAAACTTCGCAGTAACCATTAGACAAATGTATCCACGGATCGCCCGGGATCCATTAAATATATGTAACGCACAGAAGGAAAGAGACAGATTAACATTTGGTTAATGTTTAAAAATTTGGAACATGAAATGAAATTTGATAATTTTACACGTGTAACTTGTGTTTCGTACATTGACTGAGTAGAAATTTTAAATTTGCCGTTAAGATGTAAATTTGGTTGAGAAAGTCGCACGCCTTAACAACAGGAAGACTGTATATGCAAATTCCTTAGTAACAGCACATTCCTTTCGCGTGTGCATATGCTGCTGCTAAGTGAACTCTTTAACCTTTAATAGCGCTGAGTTATGGATTTTATGAACTGGTATACCGACCTGTAAGACCGACAAGAGTATCTTTTGTAATAAATGTTTCACCGAGAGGAGACGTAAAATACGGTGCTCTGGGCTAGGACACAAGATGAGCCCTACGCCCCAGACTTCCTACCAGGTGAGTGGTGTGTAATACGTCCACAACTCGGAGAACAAAGAAAACGATTGGGGAGTGTTTGTTAACTTATTTTGCTGTTTCCAAATTTGTGTTATACGGAGAAATCGAATTAATATAAACGATTTGCCTTTATGTTACTAGGTTAAATATAGTAAAGAGAGATTTCAGTTGTGTAGGTCTTAGTTTATTTTTGTATGTAATCATGTAGATATTTTACAGAATATACACTTATATATTTTAGTTAGTTAAAATGTAACCCGTGTCTGTCTGTGTCTCACTGGGACGTAAGCTGTGATGAGAATTTAGATACAATCAAATCCCAAACATTTCTTTGAATAAGTGATTGACTTATGAGAATACTGGTAAACTTCAACGAAGATTAGACGCACTATATGGATAAGAAGTTTTAACGGTTAAAATTATGATACATGGACAAGTATAGTGTATACAGAAACGGTTTGTCAGAAACCTGTGTATAATCCAAATTCTGACTGGTGGTAGCGGAAATTTGAGATCGCGAAGACCGAAACAACGATAGTAGGACCCCCACGACCTCACAATATTTAGTACGTACTCGGGTGGGGAGTAGTGGGAGTTAACTATCACCCGGTAGGCACTACATATGCTTAGGGAATCTGGTTAATTGGCTAGTTAAGGTAACGAACGCCATTAAACGTGTGTTACACTCTAACTTGATATCGTGTTGAATACGATTGAAATTAACGTAGTAGAGTGCCTCTTGATTTTCAACGGGTGTGGTAATTCAGGTTTTCACATAGGTTAGTGATGTTACACATGTGCCCAATCCTCGTCTGTGTAATTGTTACATATTCTGCAGTTGTTCTGACCCAGGATGCAGTGGTAAAACTTCCCCCCCCCCCCCTTAGGGCAGTAGAAACTGAGAAGACTGAACTTTTTTTTTATCTTAAGGTGTGTGTCGATATACTCTACTGCCAGAGTAATTTTGTAGCTGAATAGCGGCGGAGCTGGTCGCAGTATGTCAATGCTTGAAATTCATATTCACAATTCGTCTGTATGATTGTTATAATCTCGAAACCTATTAGGAGAGGAGTTCGATGAACGGCTCTGAAGGCCAAGACCCTTTACGGCATCACCGTCGTTTATGACGATGACTGAACTGTTGAATGAATTCCGGTTAAATCTGGCATTGTGGCTTCACACTAAATTTTGTCAGTCGAATCTAGTTCTAGTTTATCTCGGTGTATACTGACCGTTGTCTGCAACACGACAAAATTGACTACGCGCGTTTGCTTGATTTTTTTCTGTTGTTGAGGGAAGTCCTAATTGTCTATGTAAGAAATGATTAATTTTGATAACGCAATGAATCTCGGAATGCGTTCATATAATATTTCAAACTTAGGTCTCTACCCCACCGAACACACAGTACGTGTCAGGTTCAGAGGTCAGTGGGTTAGCCCGTTGAAGTAAGAATTTCTTGTGATAATTATTTAACAAGGAGTTCTGAACAGCACTCAGAGCTTGGATTTATTCTGTATGTTGTAAACAATAGTGTGTAGATATGCAGATAATACTATAATACTAAAATTGGTCGGATAAATGGGATGATGGGGCTAGGACTGGATTTATCCGGTTTAAGATGACCCGGGGGGGGGGTGTCTTTTGATCCTTCGGATTCACTAAAATGATAATTTTTTGACTGGCTGAGTACCTATTAATTCGTCGAGCAGGACTGTTGCGCGGAGTTAGTTACACGTGGATGTGTTTATAAGCACGGCCAGGTGAAGGCACTGCGAGGGGGTTGTGCAGAAACAAATTTTGGGCAGTGCCTATGCTTAGTTTTGAAGTGACAGTGCAGGTAGAGCAACATAAGGATTTTAAAAAATATATGGCACTAAATCTGAAATACAACCAGCTTTTTGGCGGCTTCGCAAACTGTGGGGCCTTATGTAGGCACATAGATCGCGACAGGCGTAACCCGGGCCTGTTAACGATCGTCTACCGCACCACGTTTCACTTGCCCATCTCTACGGGACCTTCAGACTGTAAAAGATAAAGAAAATTTTCGTACGTCCTCCATCTTGTTATTTTACATTCCACAAATATTACCTTGACAAAAATTCTCACACATTTCCGCTGTTTGTTACCGTATTTAATTTCAGGAGCAGTGAGTAATTCTCGCTAGTATTTCTGCAGCTCCATATGTTCGCGTTCCTGCTTCTTGTTATTGATTGTAGGAAAGTAAAAGGTACGCCCTTAGTGTGCCCTGTAGTGGCCTGATGTTCGTGAAAAGTTTGTGACAATCAACGGGTGTGGAAGGTCAAGGGGGCGGACATGCACGCAAAGAGAATGGCGATTTCGGAAACCCCCCTTTTTTACATTTTAGGACGGAAAGCAGTCAAAAATTGAGAAAGCCCTCTGGTTTTCAATTCTCTATGGAAATAACGTTCATTCGGTCAATCATGCGAAACCAGTAAATACGCCCGCCTTGCTGTGTTCGTGGTCCTTTAGCTAGTTATTAGTGACGAATTTCCTCGAAGTTTTAACTCCCCCTGTTCCTTTATTTAGTTTCATTCGTTTATTAATGCTGACCAGTTGTTGTACGCTGTTTACTTTTATGTAGATAATTTGTCACAAAACAGGCAATGTCCGTATAGTGTAACATTGAGGCGCATTCTTGCAACCATTGTTGCGGTGGAAAGGAAATATGTACTACGTATTCTGAGCGTGTGCTTAGGTATCCAGCATGCAGTGCGCATGCGCCGTATTATATTGTCCTCTGGCCTGTCTGGCTTCACAAAATTTTCTCACATTATTTCGTAAACGGCACGATTTACGAAAAAACAAAACAAAACTATTGAACATAAAATGTGTGTTTTGACTTTTTCTACAACTTTTGTCAGAAACATTTCTTGTTCTAAGAAGAACTGAGCGAGATATGCTGAAAAATATGTATTCGACGTTATGTAAATTACCCCTTTTTATTGTCAGATTTTAATGAAACGTGAATTACATGGACGGATTTTCGAAAAATACTCAAATATCAGCCGCCATTAAAATCGATTCAGTTGGAGACGGGTTGTTCCATGTGGACGGACGGACGGACAGACGGATAGACGTAGGAACAGACGTGACGAAGCTAATAGTAACTTTTTGTAATTTTGCTAACGCGCCTAGAAGTGTGTTCATCTCCGATTCCTCCCTGTGCAATTAAGTACCCCAAACACTGCAACTCACATCTGTGGTCTGAACTTCCCTAAATGAATATGCTGCTGCTGCTCATCCAACCACCACCACCACCGACGCCGCAACCACCACCTCCTCTTCCTCCTCCTCCTCCTCCTCCTCCTCCTCGTCCTCCTTTAGTTTACAATGAAAGATGGATTGGTTACAGTAGTTATTGGTTTTCAGTTGCATCATCACCTGTAGCAACATTGTCATTCAGGATTTGGTCTATCGATCTGTTCTGATCTTGGTTCTTATCAAGGCTTTCATCATTCATTGACCTCATTTTACTATCTGTAGTTGTTATGCCACAAGTTGTGTGGATGTCTAATCAGCATACTTCCTGTTTGTGTATTACAGTTATCATTGTTGACATTTCTTTATTTTTTAAATTAAACAGGGTGCATGATTCTTCTGTCATATCCCTTCATTTCTTTTTTATCTGTAGACAGTTGCTTGCACAATCTGTACATCTGCTACTGTTTCATATTGTTAAACTTGTGTTGATTCATTGTCCAGCTTTCTTTGCCATTCACTTTAAGTTTCTTTTGGAACTTCGTTAATATGACTTCCTTGCTTTTCTTGTTATAAAGGCCATTTCATTGCCCTTTTAGAGAATACATTTGGTGTTATTTCTCTACTTGGTCTGTGATTTTGTCATTACATAATTTGTTGACTTAAATAGTTATTATGTCATTCTTGCACTGTAGTATGTTTGTCGATTACTGTCTTAATGATTCACTGCTCTTGAAGGATAGTGTTTGTGTTAAAATGTATATATTTTTGTGTCGTTTCTGTTTTGGCAAGGATCTCCGGAGAGAGTGTCCTTATGCTGTTAATCTTGTTGTCCTAGAGTAAAACTGGTTTCATAAACTTTATAGAATTCATAATGCTGTGCTTTAAACTTGCACTGGTCATCAGAGTCTTGCATTTAGTATCCACATGTTTGGGTCAAGAATCAACAATCATCAGGCTAGTTAATTTACAGTTATTTAAAAAGAGGGTAAAAATGTAAGATGTCATTATGTATTATGTTCATGGGATCTCACAAGCCCAGAAGTTTTTCATTTTTTACAATTACTGCAAACTTACATTGGTTGATCAGTAGCTAAATAACTGCTTTGTTTTTGGGCAGATTAATACCTGTAACAGTTAAAAAGCTTAAAAAATGGTTGAACTGGTTACATGTATTAAATAAATGTATTATATTTGTAAATGTATATGTTAAATAAAAATAAAAATGGAGCCCTAGGCATCAGGCAAGGTTTTGCTTACGTGTAATGCGGGGTGTAGGGGAGTTTTTTTGTAGCACAGTACTGTGCTTTAGCTGTTCATGCCATTTGTTTTTATGTGGTTATTCGGTTGTTGTTTCTTTTCCAATACTATGAACATCACACTCTTTTATTTTTTTGAAATGTGATGTTGATATATAATTATGGAAATTTGGTTTTCATTGTTGTATTTACAACCTTGGTGTGCACTCTGTTTTTTTGTTGGATGACCTAACACAGAGTGTATGCCAAAGTTGTAAATTATTACTTATAGTTTTGCTAGAATCACCATTATACCACAGCAGCAGAAGCATTAGATAGAAATGAGCATGAGTATTTCATTACATAACTGTGTCTTTTATTTTTGCATTGCCAGGTTTTCTTCATTTCTTAGGGCTTGCCATTAATTGTGATATTTTTGTTTACTATAGATGACTTTACACTGGCCATCTGCCCAGGAATTGGTAATACCTCTGAAAGTGTTTACATCCGAACATTTGTGCATTATGCCCAGTGCCATGGTTATCGCTGCGCAGTTTTGAATCATGTTGGAGCTCTTAGTAGTGTCAAGGTTACAGCACCTAGGGTATTCACATATGGTAAGTTACTGTGATAATTTCTTGGCATGGTAATCTTTTTTTAAGGTTGTTTGGTTTTATATTAATGTTGCACTCCTATCTTTACTGAACATTGTAGAATAGTGATGTTACTAAGGTCATCTGGATGTCTTTCTTTTTCTGCTTGAACTATTATGGGATTGATTTCACAAAGAAGTTTTGGGCAAGTAAGTTCAGGGAATGCTTGCTATTACATAATTTAGAGCATGGGTTCCAATCTGCGGCTAGTGGGCTGTATGTGGCCCATTGTATTATACAGCCCATGGCAACGTGCGTAAATTGTGTTTATGAAGTTGTCCCATTACAGGCCCGGAGGGGCCCAGTGGGTTCCAGGAAGTTAAGGTTCCCAGATTTTGTGACAACAGCATTGGATGGTGGTAGGTTGTCAGCCTTACGCACCAGCTGCCTTTACCCCTAGGAAATATTCCTGGTACTCATTTCTGTTAGAGGCTGAGTCGACCCCAAGGCCATAGTGCGAGCAGAAGGATTTTATGTCAATGAAAAATCCAGTGACACCAGCTGGGATTGAACCAGCAACCTTCCGATTTGTAGCACAGCACCTTAACCACTGTACTGTAAATTGTGTATATATCATAAAAATTGCACAGTGTTTTAGGCAGTTAGGTGTACACTTATTTTTCCATGTGCCCCCCACAAACAGGCCTCAATTACTGTTGTGGCCCTTTGCCATAAAAAAGTTGGATGCTCATGGTTTAGAACATTCTCTCGCCATGTACTATTTAAATATGTGCAGATTGAACTGTAATATTATTTGTTGTTTTATGTGGTTGTCAACGTGGTGTCTGTCATTAAGTTAACATAAACTGAGAGTCTTTGTGAGCAGTGTACTAGTGTACTGAAGGAAATATTTGGACCTAAGGAGAGAAAGAAGCAGGAGGCTGGAGAATATTGTACACTGAAGAGCTTCATAATTTTTCTGTTCATCAAATATTATTAGGAAGAAGAAATAAAGGTGGATGGGAGAGGTGGGAGTGTGTGTTATGTGTATGAGTGATTAGAAATGCATGCAACGTTTTGGTCGAAAGGTCTGAATCAAAGAGGATGCTTGGAAGATCCACACAATTTTGGAGCATTATAATAAAATGGATGTTAAGAAAAAACATTTAAAGGTATGGAATGAAGTAACTGGATTCAGGACAGGGATTGGTGGTGGCCCTTGTGAACACTGTCCTAAGCCTTAAGTTTCCATGAAGTATGGGGAATTTCTGTACTAGATGAGTGACTGCTGGCTTTTCAAGAAGGATTCTGCTACTTGTAGTTATTTCATATTTTAAATGTTTGTTATAACAAAGAAGATATGTGGTAGAACCACTGAAACCTGGGGAGTAAATGTATGGGCAAAGACAAGGTCAGTACCAACTTGGGTTTTTAGGGTGTTATGTTTACGTCAACCATTTTGGAGCATTAGGTTTGTATTTATCTTGATTACCCAGTTTCATAACAGGAAATGTTGCAGCTTTTAATTGTATGTGTCATGTATTGCACAGAAACTACCCTTACATATGTCCTTTTCCTATCTGAACATTTTTTATTTTGTTAGTGGTTGATACAGAATTGTTTCTGCTGACAGAACTTTGGAAAACATTATGTGAGGTTAATTTATTGTGGCAGAGTTATTTTGAGTAAGTGTTTGTTGCCTGATTACTTAGACTTAAAGAATCCTGTTAATCATGTAACAACATGTGTTGATAGAAGCTTCAGATATCAGAAAGTTTGAGCAGCCAAATATTGACCATTTCCCATGTTTGTTTTGCATCTCCAAGGCAACAGGTCAATCAATATGGGTTTCCTAGCATTAGCATGTCCTCATCAATACAGGAGATGTATATTAAACTACTATAGCATATGTATTGTCACAAGACACTTGTTGGGCAAAGGATTTTTGTGCATGACACCTTTCTCATCAATATTAGTTGACCTTGAAACAATTGTAACCATCTAGCTGAGTCATGCTTTGGGATTGGAATGTATTATGATCAGTAGTATAGTTACTTTGAACAGTTCAAACACATCCTTTTAGCATATTGAACTTGTTCATAGTATACAGCATTGTCAAAGAGAGGGAAGGGGAGCAAGTACCATCAGTCACAACTATATTTTGCAGTGATTTAATATATATTATGCTTAAGGATCTTCCTTTTGGTATTTTTATGTTGATTGATGTGTGAAACCTGACTGGCAGGTTGACTTTTTGTGTGAGGAGAGACAGGCAGGGCAGTAAGTCACAACTATACACTGCAGTGGTTGAATGCATTAAAAGGATTACAACGAAATCTGGACCTTGGATGACAAAGAGCCATGTGTTGTCAAATGGTTGTTAGATGCATGTGTAGTTACATTTTTAATGTCCAAACATGGTATTATGTCTTAGTGTATGTCTCAGAGGGTCATTGTTCCAGGAAATATGCTGGCTGAGAATTATTGAATTTTAGTTTCTAGAAATGGGCAAGTCATGTAGCACTTATGGGGGAGAGGAGAGGTGTATACAAGGTTTTGGTGGGGAAACCTGTGGGAAAGGGACCACCTGGAAGACCCAGACATAGATTGGAGGGTAATATTATGATGGATCTTCAGGAAGTGGGATGGGGTACGTGGGCTGGATTGATCTGGCTCAGGATAGGGACATGTGGCGGGCATCTGCAAATGCAGTAATGAACCTTTGGGGTCCATAAAATGCGGGGAATTCCTTGACTAGCTGAGAACTGGTTAGCTTCTCAAGAAGGACTTGGCTCCATGGAGTGAATAAGAAGTAAGTGAGTAGGCAAGTAAGGAACCCACTGTGCCAACAGTAATCCATGTAGGTAATACAGCACACTGATTTTTTTGTTTCCCTTTAATCTCTAAACATTTTAAATAGTGTTTTTCAGTAACTCATGAGCAGTTGGTATGCATGAGTATGACCCTTGTTAGTGTCATTATGTTCCCTTTTTCATGTGCCAAGTTAGCATTATAAAAATGTTGCTGTTATTATAGTAGTAGTAGTAATAATAATAATAATAATAATATAGTAACAACAATAACTTGAAAAATAACATTACGTGTAGCACAAATTGTAAATACAGAACAGATGCAACACTGTATACTCTAGAACACAGTTTGTTTCAGGTATATAATTGTCAATACCCTGCATAAAGTTGATAAATATAATAATAACAACCACCACCACATTATTTGTTGTTTCTGCTGGTGTTGCTGTCGTCCTCATCTCGAGTCATCTTTCCTTCTCTTTCTTGCTTATTTAGTTGAAATTACGTTCCTCCATCAAAAAATTTGGATGCTGGCACAACATACAGTGTTAGGATAAGTAGATATGTCTTAGCAAATATGCAGGGAAGCAGTTGTTTTCAATGTATACCCTGAAGAGTGGTACAAAATTGTTTCTCAGGAAGCCAAGACCAGTTCTTCTGTTATTCAGTAAAACTCCAATGCCATTCCATGCCATGGCAATATATAGAAGAGATAGCTCCATGCATACTTAACCTTGGCATGGGGTGGAGGTGTGTGGTCAGCTTAAGGCCCTGGTCCCCTCTGTCCTTAGATAAGTTAATTGTGCTTGCCATTGAACAGTCGACAAAGGGAGCCAGGGCTGGTCTGAACATGATAGTGAATGTAAAAATATCTGATGTACCGGAAATCAAACTCCAGTCATCTGGCTCTTAAGACTGGTTACTATGCTGTTCGAACAGTGAGATAGAGTGTGCTTATAGTGTTATTGCTTTCACTGTTGGTGGAATTCTGTATATTAACATATTAAATGAACCATTATGACCTCTTCCTTTCACTGCTGTAGGAGTATTCTCTTTTTACTGCAATTTGACTTGAAATTACCACTTGTTATGCTCTTGGAATTAACTTTATCAGAGAATGTTCGTATGTACAAGTAGTACACGTGCATTATATTATTATATAACACTTAATTACATAAGACATCCCTTGTACACAACAGTGGTGAAGTGGGAAATATTAAGAGATTGGAAAGGTACCATTTATGCCAATCCACGAGTAGTAGATAGTGTTATGATACATGTTTGTTTTATTACTAGTCAGAAGTATACCACCAAAGAAATTTTGACTTCAAAGGACTGAAAGTTACACATACAGTTAGAGCAGATACAAGGATACAATAAAACCCTAAATACATCTGGAAAGATCAGAAAGAGAGCAACACTTTGCACATTTGGCATTCTGTTACCGATTGAGGAGACAATGAGACTGCTGGACTATAAACAACTGGCCTCCGTGACCTAACTCTCTAAGTTTCATGATAATTATGGTCACTGGTATTTGGACTGTGGAATGTAAGGCAGGGAAATCCTGTTCAGTTAACCTGTCCATGAAATATAAAAGCTAGAAAGGGTTGAAGATCCCTGATTTAATATACTAACATACAGGTACATAACATTAATTCACGCAGCCTAAATGTGTAATGAAGGCTTATGGCCACCTCTCTGACCAGCCTCCAAAATCATTAAGCTGAAGTTGAAGACTTTTTGTCACACATTATCACCAGTGGTGAGACATGTTTGCACCACTACAGTTTAGATATGTAAACAGTGGTATGGGAATATGCCATGTTGCCTGGAAAGAGGAATTTTAAAACAACTGTGAGTATGGGAAAGGTGATGGCAGCAAACTTATGGGGCATTCATGGAATGATTCTCATTGATTTAGTGCCATGTGATGGTATGGTGACTGCAGTCCCTGGTTGGGCATGTTAAGAAAGCATTTCATGCTGGAGGCCTGCCTTATTACCTGAGTTGTGGTGCTGCTGTGCAGTAATACAAGGCTATATACTGCTCACACCACTATCACTCTGCTGGACACCTGGCATGGCTACATTTTCTCCATCCACCACACATTCCTGGCTTGGCCTTTTTGAATTTCCTCATTATTTGGAATCTGAAGAAACTGCTTGGAGGTTGGAGATTTACACCTCTTTACTGTGTCAAAGGCAAGGTCAATAAGTGGCTAGGAGATCAAGACATCTCCTTTTACTATCAAGGATTGAAAAATCTCATTGTACACCATGATATGTACTTGAAAAAGTATAATGACTGTGTGGAAGAAAAAGGACTAGTGTTGAAGCATCTGTGTGCTTTACTGGTCTCCACATACCTCCATTCACCAAAAAATAAGAGGGGCCTTAGTTTGTGACTTACTCTTGGATGTAAAGCCATTTTTAGCATCTATTCCTGTTGTGCAGTTTGGTCAGTGATTTGCTATAATTTGTCAAAATACTGTACTAATGTTTTCCATATTACCAAAACATTTGTATAGTTCATAATGTATATAATTACAAATTATTATAACCATAACTCTTTAAATTATTGTTTGCAGTAATTACAGTCCATTAAGATGGTTTTCCTACTTCACAGTTTCCCTCTCTGGCTATACATGAGAGAGAGTACTTGCGAAGTTGAAATTGTTTGCTGTATGTGCAGGTCACACAGGTGACTTCAATGAAATGCTGTCTCATATACTTGAGAAGCACCCACACACCCTTATTGTTTGCATTGGCTTCAGTCTCGGTGGAAATTTAGTCACAAAATACATGGGTGAAACAGATCAGTGCAGATCACCAAATATCATTGGTGGCATATCCATATGTCAAGGATACTGTGCTATTGAGTAAGTATAATGAATTTTATTAGAAAATGTGATATTATTTTGGTTTATGTCTTTAAACCCTGGATACTTTTGCTTCTTGAGAATTTCTGTGCCAGGTTGTTGTGGTCATCGTCGTCATATGGAAGTGAGGCTGTTAAATAATGAGACTAGTTTCAAAACAGTACTGTTTAAATGTAATCATTGTATTTGCATGTTATCCCCTTCAAAGTGAAAAAATGGTGGCAGAAGGCAGATGGGTATCTATTGTAAAGATGGTCAGGGTTCTTAGGGACTACAGAGGTAAAGAGTAAGCATATGATGAAAATGGATGAAACTATAAAGTATTTACTTATAATTTAGTGGGCTATTTATGGGCATAATATTGATGCATATGGATTTAAACTGTGTTAAACTTGCCAGCTGCATTATCCAAATTCCGAATGTATCACCATTGTTGTGTTACAAAAAAAAATTGTCACATGAAATTTGTAGGCATGTTCATAATCTGTTGTAATTTAAACTGCCACGTGCCTGGCTGCAGTCACTCATTGCTTATTGTGATTTAGTGGAGTTAATTACGGATTTAGTATGGGTTCTGTGATGTTTTATGTATGATTTTTTAATAGATTAAATTTGAGGCCCTGTATTAGTTGTGCTAGTGTTATCTTTTGCCTCAAATTTTGCACAGTTGCCAGGTTTATGTTACTGTGGTAACAAGAGGTAAACACTACAAACATTATGTGGTGTCTATTCTCATTCCATATTCTGTGAAATACTGTCTGTTGATTTAGAATCTGTAGAGTAGGGGGACAACATTGGACATCTCACACATACATATTCTTAACAATGCCTGCTGTCACTTTCAGAGTAGGGAATGTAGGTTGACTGAACTTCGGCTGTTACACATCCCAAGTTATATCTGTCAGGTGCAACTTCAAGTCTCTACCATTACCTGAGTTGACATGTTAACAATTTTTTGAAAATCAATGTTAGGTGTGATGCTGCTGTCATTCTTATATACCTTACTGCATACCATTTAATAGTTACATTACTTCTCAGGGGTACAAAATGGCTGCTTAATTGGCAGAACTTCAGGAGATTCTACCTGTATGTGATGACGGAAAGTATGAAATCAATCATACTTAGGCATCGTCGTGTGTTGCTTCATGAAGATGTGAAGCGGCACTACAACCTGAATGAAAGAGAGATCATAGCTGCAGCCACCCTCCCTGAACTTGATGATGCCTATACTAGGTGAGTTCTTTGTTGAAATGAAATTTTATTTTTTAAATTTTAGGCCTAAGAGTGTATCAGTTCTGTGTAACATGTTTGCCATAAAATATTAACACATAGCTGTGTGTACATGTGCAGGAAAGTCCACAACTTCAAGTCTGTGACTGAATTGTATCAGTGGAGCAGCTGTGTCAACTATTTACAAGACATTCATATACCTATGATCTTTATCAATGCTCGAGATGACCCTATAGTTCCTGATGCTTTGCTGCAGCCAATCAGACAGTTTGCTTGTGAGTAATGAAACCATGCATATATATATATATATATACACACACACACACACACACACACACACACACACACACACACTCTTTATTGGAAGTACTGATGCCGCTCAGCTAGAATGTCTCCATTATATTAACAATCTGTTGATGGAAGGTAAGTTTTGCTTTCTGTGGCTCTTAGCAATAATAAATGACATTTTTACAGGTCAAAATTTCAAAGCTTGGAGTTATTGTATATTTCATAAATGTATCTGATTGCCCTGTGGAAAGCTGACATGTTAAGATCATATAATAAAATGTGATTTAGGAGGAATCAAGGAAAATTAAATTTAAAACAGACAAACATTTTTTCATGTTCTGAACGTTATGGTGAATGGGAGGGCTGATAACATTCCTGATTACGGTATCTGTGCTAATTTTCGTACTGTATCTCATTACAACTAAGTGAAAGTCCATTACTACAATTATGGCTTATAGTGTGATATTTGTTGTAACAACAGTTTAACAATGCACTGTCGACATCCATATGCTGTATATTGCAAAGTTATTCAGTAACAGTGGGCCTGTGTGATTCAGGAACCCTTGTTGATATGGAACTGCTGTTTGTGTTGATGTGCATGTCATTTATTTTTCTCGTTACAAGATATGGAAATAGTCTTACTAATAACAATAAAAGAAACACAACAAACATAGTGTAATATATATATACAAGATTGAATAGAGAATTTTTGTCAATAAAAGAAATAGTATACAATAATAAGACTCAATACATTTAAAAGATAAAGGAGCAAAATCAGAAGTGAACTCAGCATATCATTTTATGATGTTCGAAATGTGATTTACAACAAACAGAGCATCACTCATTTCCAGTTAGAGTCAAAATACTCTTCCAAAGAATAAAAGGAGTTTGAATAAATCTTTTTGGGGCTCTTCTAAATCGTTTGACATCATATGACAACTCCTTAATAGTTAATGGAAGGTGGTTGTATGTTCTAGTTCCTGAATAAAAAACTCCTTTTTGAAATAACTGCTGTTGGTGCAGTCTTGCATCCTTCACTCTTTGCAGCTGCTCTCTCTCTCAGTGATTTGTACACTAAAATTTTCTCAATTTTAAATGCTGTGGACCAAATAACTGGGCTTTGAAGTATGCAGTTTTGAATTATCTAATTTTTTGAGTGCATATTTACCTGTTGTGTAGTTGGTTGTGTCATTGTTTTACTTAATTGAGTAATTAGATAATACCTTGTACTGTTTTTTAAATGCCCTTTACATAATTCAGTACATATTAAATTGAAACACAAGCCTTTATTTCATGTTTGTACAATTTTAATCTCAGTTCATCTTTTTAAAATCAGATGCAATTGTTGTTTGCCCTATGGGTGCCCAGTGTTAAAAATACTAATGTCTATATGAACTGTGCAAAACACAGTTTAATATAGTAGACTTCTGGCAGTCCAGCACTGTCAGGAGTGAGGTAGTATCAGACTATCAGGAGCATCTTTAAACCTTCTGATTTCTTTGTCAGTGTCAGTGTTACATGGGTTTTTCACACCCTTAATGTCACGAGCACTTTACTTCACCATTCACTTTACTATTAACAGTCATGTGGGTGTAAATATTTGAAGTACAATTTGAAAACAGTGGAGAAAATCCTTCTTATCATAAGATCAGAAAATGCTAGACTGAGATCACGTGAGTTGGTGATGACCTGATTTGGTCCTGTTCGGTATCATTTGGTTCTGGTCCACGTTTGGATGATACTGCTCTGATTGTTTTTTGTGTCTAAGCGTGTTCACCACCGCTCACTGTTTTTTATGCTGAGCTATCAGGAGGGCTGGATCATTGAGTTTTACAGTTTTCCCTGTTTTGAATTGTTCAACTTGTAGAAAGAAGGGGGTGTAATATAGCTTCAGGTTACAAATGATATGCATATTTTGAATGAATCACATGAAAAGTGCACAAAATTGTATGTGTAAAGCCATGGAACAGTACATGCTTTAATTGTGTGCTATTTCAAATTAAGTGATGCTTAACTGTTGCAGTTTTACTGCAGTCAAGGAAGGTAATTGAAAAGTATTATTTCTGCATTCTAGAACCTTGAAGAATGAGAAATGCTTCAATCATTATACCTTAGGTTAGGCCATGAAATAGTATAATGAGAAAAGATGAAAAGTGAATAGAGAGTACTCAGTTTTCAAGTTTGTTGTATGCAGTAGGTTTCCTTTACCACTTTCTTTCATGAGGATTATCCTGGAATAAAACTAGCTACATGTACTAAAGAATGTAAAAAATTCGTTTTACAAGAAGTGCCCATCAAAAGCTGATGTCCATTTGTAGAGTGATGGCACATGACCATATGTATTATATCATCAACAGTGGCAGAAACAGGAGATTGTTTAAGCTGGTGCGCATGTGTTTAATGTCCCCCCCCCCACCCAAAAAAAATTAATACATAAATTTCTTAGGAAAAATACAATCAGTCTGAAATAGTGCATTACTATGAAAAAGAGTCATGCATACAAGAACAAAACCAAATAACCTGTTTTTTTTTTTTTAATTTTAAGCTCTTGTGACCGTGCATCATGAACGTAGGGTGAAGAGAGAGAAACCAATAAGAGGCAATTAATCTGATGTTTATTATCAAACTTCTATCGCAACATGTTTCAGGCATCATTATGCCCATCATCAGGAGAACAAGACCATATACTACTGCATATGGTGTTCTGAACTGGTTGTGCTGGCTGTGGTTGTGTGGAGCTGGGTCACAAGCTGTGTGCACTGTGTGAAAGTTACTGTTCGACTGTCGAACAGTAACTTTCACACAGTGCACACAGCTCGCGACCCAGCTCCACACAAGCACAGCCAGCACAACCAGTTCAGAACACCATATGCGGTAGTACATGGTCTTGTTCTCCTGATGATGGGCATAATGATGCCTGAAACATGTTGCAATAGAAGTTTGATAATAAACATCAGATTAGTTGCATCTTGTTGGTTTCTCTCTCTTCACGGTACAAATAACCTGTGTTTTTAATATGAAATGTTGTTAGTTTACATTATGCTGTGTTCTTACGACAGGTCCATAGTCTGCCCCAAAGTGAGTTCTACACAGAGTGTGATCTAGTTATTAGGTAAATTAAGAGTTTAAATCAAATGTGCATGAAAGGTAATTATTGATACTAATCACAAAAATAAAATAAATGAAATCTGATAAAATAAAATCTGATTGTGCTTATAAAACACAGCAAAAAATCCTTACAGAATAAAATCTAATTTCTCTCCTTTTTTTTTTTTTTTTAGTAAAATTTTCTAAATTTAAATTAATTTTTTTTTTTTTTTTAACATTATCCCATTTAATTTTTTCCATTCCTTTTTCGACTTCAACCTTTAACAATTCTTCATAC
>Ga0123354_10004551_pt1 | contig 19674 bp, 16 predicted proteins | sample TergutLab28metaG_2_FD_97872 | JGI IMG/M metagenome (GOLD analysis project Ga0123354, IMG submission 97872) | Labiotermes labralis P4 segment gut microbial communities from Petit-Saut dam, French Guiana - Lab288 P4 | ecosystem: Host-associated > Arthropoda: Insects > Digestive system > Gut ...
CTGCTTCTAAACGTTGTTCCTCTCTTTTCTTCAGTACCCAAGCTTCACTTCCAAATTTCAATGCTGCTTTAGCTGTAATGTTGTGAATTCTTAGCTTTGTTTCTTTGTTCATTTGTTTTCCAATATGTCTCCGTATAGCTCCGTTTATTTTGTTGTATGTTTGCAATTTATCTTCTAAATCACTTCCGTATTCTGATATGCGATACCCCAAGTATTTAAAATCTGTTACTTGTTGGTCATATATCTATTCTATAATTTTATGAACATACCGCACTGAATTCCTTGGAAACCTGACAAGTTTCCCTCTTCATTCCCTGTGCCATCCATAGCCAACTGCAATAGTTACACACATATGAAATACACAATATTTGCATATGAAATGTTATGCATAACAAAACGTCGTGTTATGCTCAACACATGTGCAAGAAACTTGACTTCCACAATGGAATGAAAAGTAGAGTAACACTATCAAACACACGCCAATGCTGCATTATTGTCTTTCTCAGATGCATAAACACACCAGGACGCGCATATATATATATATATATATATATATATATATATATATATATATATATATATATATAAAATGAAATGCGTAACAAGACAACGCTGTAGTTTGCGTTACACATATATAAAAAACTGCAGTTCCACAACAAAAACGAAACTTACCGCCAAACAACAAGACAACAAGTCAAGATGGCGGACGCCACAGTGGTGAGTGATTTCAGTCCCAAGTGTTTTGACGATAAGGTAATAATAAATGACATAAGTGACTGTGAATTCTGCTTAAACATGAAAAGGGAACTACAACTAATGCAAGAAGAATTAAGCTCAGCCAGACTAATAATTAAACTGCTCCAAGCAGAAGGCAACATAGTAAACGCTATAGACACCACAACAAACCAAGAAATGAACTACGACGCGAGAAATATCAACTCTAATGAATGGAAAACAGTGACGGCCAACAAAGTGGGAGTCAAGGGACAAATACCAGTGCAACAACCACAACCGATCCCAACAATAGTAAACCGATACAAACTTCCAGATAACCGCAACATATATTCGCCGACACAACAACAACGCGAACATGCAAATAGCTTACTTAAGGCTAAAATAGAAAGCAACAGAGCAACAAGCAGTGTACATGCAACACAACAAGGTAAAGGAAGAGAGGACTACAATAAGAAAACTCCGACCAATAAAAGAAGTAAGATTATAATTATAGAAGACAGCCATGCTAGAGGATGTGCCCAAGAAATACGACATAACCTCGAACAGGAATATGAAATTCAAGGGAATGTGAAACCGGGAGCAAACCTACAAACGATAGTAAATACACCAACGGAATCTTTCGAAAAACTTACAAATAAGGATGTTGTAGTAGTGTGGGGGGGAACACGTGATGTAAGGCAAAATGAATCAGAAAAAGGGCTACGTCAGATAAGAAACCTTGTTGAAAATGTGAAACATACCAACATTATCGTGATGAGTGTTCCTTACAGACACGACCTAGCTCCAAACTCCTGTGTAAATCATGAGGTGAAAGTGTACAACAGAAAAGTAAAGAAACACTTAAAGTTGCATGATAATACGTGTGTCTTAGAAGTGGATGCGGAACGCGACCTCTTCACAAGACATGGACTACATATGAACCTAAAAGGTAAAGAGCATATAGCTTATAAGATCACAAAGACATCAAAGTTATGTTAGATAAAAAAAAAAAGTGTCCCAGTTAAGTTGAAATATAAAAGTGACATAGTGAAGACCAACAATGAAACAAAGGGAGAGACCATAACCATGGAACCAAAAACTGATGAAGATAATATAAGAAAGAATAGGCATTTCAACGTTGAAACCGAAACCAATCCAACACACACACAAAGTACTGATATCGCAGATAATAGATTACCAAGCAGACAAAGGAAAGCACCAAAAATACTATCAAAAGATTTTTTATGGTAAATGAATCTGTAAATGCAGTTAACCAACTCACTAGAAATCAATCCAGTTCACTTAGGACTAAAACAAGTAAGTTGGCACAAAGAAATAAAAACATTAATTACAATAATAACTCACAATCTTAGGCTAACCTTATCGGACCTATCTCCATGAATAATTGCTTTACTGTGATACATCGGAACATAAGGTGGGCAAGGAATAAAACTAGTGAACTGATAGGATCTATGTTACCGATACTCCCCCAGGTAGTATGTCTAACAGAGCACCATCTAAAAGACCAGGTGATAGCAAACTTATCGATGGCTTACTATACCCTTGGTGCAAAATTCTGCAGAAAAAATCTAAAACAGGGAGGTACATGCATTTTAGTGCATGAATCTCTTGACTTTAACAATATTGACCTCCAGAAATCATGCATAGAACAGGACATAGAGGCATGCGCAATAAAAATTGACTTATTAAATACTTACATATATGTAATAAGCATTTACAGATCACCAATGGGGAACTTTGCAAATTTCATAAAAGGAATAGATGCAATACTTAATCAGTTATACAAACCAAACATAGGAATTATAATATGCGGCGATATGAATGTGAACTGCTTAGATGAAAATTGTAATAAACGAAGGCAACTGGATACTCTACTTGCTACTTACAACTTAACTAGTACTGTACGATTCCCAACCAGGAGTCTAAATGGAACAGCCTCAGCAATAGACAATATATTTAGAGATATATCCCACAGGGGTAAATATACTATAGACCCTTTCATAAACAGTCTATCAGATCATGATGGACAGATAATAAAGCTGGAAAATATACGTATGCAAAAACAATTACATGAAACTAGAAATATAAGAAACTTCAACAAAGACTCTATACATGACTTCAATTTTAAACTGAGCTATGAAATCTGGGCTAATATATTTGGTGAGAAAAAGGTTGATAGTATATTTAATAACTTCCACAATACTTTTTTAAGAATGATGATGACTTTGATAGAAAGCTAAAACATGTATCCATCTTACCTTCTAATAAACAAGTTTTGTTAATTAATTGCCCTTTCATTTATTTTCTGATGGTCCAGAGGTATGATGCCCTCTGTAGGTTTTGATATTAAGGCCAGTCAGATCCAGAGTGATTTTTCTGTATACTTCTCATACTTTTGCCTGTGGATAGGACTGACAACCTAGTCACCTTCATGTGCCAACTACCTAGAAATCCTAGGAACCTCAACCTACTGGAACCGTAGGGGCCTACCAGACCTGCATAGTGATATATTTACCTGGCAAAACCATTTCATTTTACCTGCACGAACTTGACGGAAACATCCAAACAGCTACACCTTCTTGTCTTGGCAAGTGGACTGTTGCGGCAGTAAGTGGGTTATTTGAGTCTGTATGTCGACGACATGCCTGCACCTTACCATCATGCGGAGTTAGCACTCTACGTGGACGACACAACCATCACTGTAACGCCCCTTAAGCCAGTGGTATTTTTTAGCTATCTGGAATTTTACTTCAGCCACTTATAATGGTGGCTGAAAGAATGGCAGTTGCTATCAACTTCTAGAGGAGAACTGCAATGCTCTTCACACAGGTTACAAGGCGCATCTACAAGGTCCATCCTGTACAGATCTTCGGTGCTCCAATTCATTGGGTAAACACATCCCATTATCTCGGGTCATGGAGGGGGTGACTGATGTGGTTGACTTACATCAGTTTAGAAAGAAAGCTGCCTAGAGACCCTAGTGTTGGCCCTCTCCTTAACAGAAGAAATGACCTCCTGTTGATAAGGAATGGTTCCTCAAGAATTTGGACCCATGTATGTGGGGGAAATGGATATAAAAAACTGGATAACAGAGACCCCCTGTACAAATTCCTCAAGACGAAACCTATCAGAGTCTAATATAAGTTGTATGATTATAGGTCATCCATCATCTCGGAAAAACCTCAACGAACCAAAATGGTCTATGATGATATTAAGAGAAAAATACAGTGAAGTTCATATTCATTTAATAATTGTAATCTCCCTCGTATTATGATGATCTGGGTTATGACATGAATGAAAAAAGAAGAGGCAACACACATATGCCTTTTAATGTTAATATGTTTAATATTGTTAATTCACCATGACTTCTAAATATTGCTATACACAAAACAAGAACAAGCATGTTGATAAACTCCATAATGGAAAAATTTAAGAATGCTTTATAATGTTGGTGTGTGCTTAACAAAGGGAAATACACAACAGACATTTAATTTCTACACATACATGGTACATTTGTAGTGTCTGTTACATATACTTCACAACATAATAGTTCTTAATCAGATAATAATAATTAGTATTAGGGGCCTATACTGAATGTTGAATTATTTGATAAAATCCCACTTAATACAAAAATTTATTTGCAAACAAGCAATCCTCTGTGAACAATACAACACAAAGACTATTCTTAAAATCAGAGTGAAAGTGCCTTCAAAATGTGGCCTGCTTGTGAAAATGAGTCTATCCTCTTAACAAAACAGCAAAAAGATTTTGTCTAGTGTACTAATGACAGTTAATTAGCAAACATAAATTACCCAACTGGAATACAGTGTCTAATGGCACTGCACATTTCAAGTTGTATTTACTCTCAGCTATCACTGAAGCAAAAATGATTGCACATTAGTACCAAAGTTTCAGATGTAGTTCTTCATTTAAATAGTTCAGAGTAGTGGATAATATATGCATCCAATAGCAACATAACACAGCGTACATTCTGGGCAGATATAATGCAATGTATATATTCCAAACAGAACATCTTTGGTATGACACACTTTTTTTTCAGAAAATGATGATAATATATACGTTACGTCTGTATTTAATATTAAGTACATTTTCAAGAACTTCATGGGTAAAAGTACATAAAATTTGACCTTCTGATGCTACATTAAAGTGAAGATGGAGTTTGTGATTACAGATATTTGACTGCTCATACATTCCACTAAAACAAAAATCCTAAAAATTATTTTTATATACAGTAACATATTTTGACATTCATGTGCAGCATGTTCAAAATTTGAGACAGGTGAAATATGTGTGCAACAATCAGGGTCTGTTTGCCAGTAGTTACAGGCAATGCTCGTTTTCTGAAGAAACAGTGGCAGTACTCACAAAGAAAATTATATAACTATAAGCATGTTTTTAGCCTATGTAAAAGGTAAAGTTTACCCTGTAACAGGCCATGAAGGCCCAGAGGGTGAATACAGGTATAAATCTGCTTTCTTTAACCTCTGTACTAAATGGGAAGGTGGTCAATGCCACATACCAGCTGCTTTACCCCTGGGAAAGTGACCCAGTATCCATTGTACAGGAAGCTCGGGTGCCCCAGGGCCTGTCTAGATGGGTGCAGAAAATCTTACACCACCAGGTTTCAATCCCCAGACCGTCCAGCTCATAGCAAGTTGCTATTCCGATTATGTTATCCTGGCATACATCTTTAATTTATGTTCCTTCCCTAAAGAGAAAGTGTTCATATTGCATGCCACTGTGGACCACCATAAAAACAGCATTGTTTTCAAGTGCCATGCACTAGTGAGCTGAAATAGCAGAACTGCAGCTGTTCCACTCTTGATGTATGTACATGAAAAGTATATCAACACATGAAATACAACAGTCACAATACTTACACATACAGCCAAATTCTACCTTACAGTGACCTTTCGAAGTAATATTTCCATAACTGAGAGCCGCTTGAAAACTTTCATGAGTAACCAACTCAGCTATTTTTGCTTTATTTTCAAATTTTTAGACACCTCCGTTAGATTTCTATGTAAGAGGTCCTAAATATGTAATTCTTGTGAGCATACTTTGGTACTATGAAACTGCACGGTAAAATGTACTACATTGAATTTGGATTGCAATATTACTAGAAGTCAGTGCTGACATCATTACCTTATGCAGTTAATTAAACAATTAAACATGGCATTCTAACTCTTCTCTCAAATTATTACTTTTTAATAAATACCACATTCTTATGCATGAAATATCATAAGGACCTCAATATTCTGCCAATACCATTAACTTCATAATGAAACATTGTTCACAAAACTGTCCTTCTAACAACAGTTTCCTGTCACTTAAGGAGCTTGGATAGCATGTTCCATGCAGAAAATACACTACAAGCTGGTTGAAGTGATGTTCGAATCCCAGCAGGGACAAGAGATCTGTTCTCCAAAATGTTCAGACCAGCTCTGGCGCCAACCCACCCTCCTATTCAATTGATACCAGGGGTTCTTCCCCTGGGGACAGAGTGCTTGAGACATGAAGTTAGGAATGAAAGGTGCTGTATCTCCACTCTTATGCCTTCATGGCATTTAAAGAAACAATTTTACCTTTGTTCTGTGCCTTAAGAACATTGCTCAGGTTACCTTGTTGGTTATTAACATAATAATTCTGAGTAACTGTCACAGGCCAAGATGGTCTTAATGAAATATAACATAATTATGAACGCTATGTACTAGATGGGATTCTAAATGTGTACTTTCTGCATATGAAAGTATGTGTGCTAAGTACTGCCCGGTGAAATTCCACATTATTTATGTTTCATCAGTGTAACTCGAATGTAATGCCATTTTTTTTCATAGGTAGTCACAATAAGTTTTGTGTGTAAAAAAGAAATTCTAGACAAAATCAATCATTCTCATTTTCTTTTAATGGAGTATCAAGCTTTTCACCATAAAACTGGGAGCAGGGGCACAAACATTTGAGGAAGTATGAGGATTTCCAATTTTCTTCAATGCACTGCTACTGTAAACTGACTACAGCACTATTTTTGTTACTACACCGGTACTTCTTATTACACATAAAATTCTATATATAATACATTTTGTACATTTTTATAAAACCTCTATTTCTTATGGGGAAACTACATAATGACATGTATCTCACACTGCAGAAAATATTTGTATGACTGAATGAACCAATGCTGACAAGGCCTCTGCGATACTGGAATATCAACTTCTGAACAGTAATTTACCAAGTTTACTCCTTCCTTAGTTAGACACCTAGCAATAAATGGAATTTGTGTAGCTTCTCAATGTACAAAGAAGTAAGTGTTGATGCCTAATGTCACAACTTATAATTCCATTCAGGTTTAAATGGTTATGGTATACAAAGATCCATTTTAATATCATCTTCCCAACCATGCCTAGATATTCCTAACAACTTTCCTTGAAGTTGTACTACTGAAACCCTGAATGCAGTGGTGGAGTGTTTGTGTAAAAAATCACATTACTTGCGCTGACCTATGGGTTGATGAGGTATATGAGATGACAGCAGTAGAAGTAAAAGGCAGGGACCCAAATAATACACGGGGAAATTTTGGGTAACTATAGAGCTCCAAACGACATGCGGTTGTTAGAAAAACTGGCAGACCAGACCAGATATATGGGAAGAACTATGAAGTGTAGCATCATTGGAGGTGATATCAACGTACCTTACGCCGAATGGAATGGTCACGTGGAAAAATCTAGGGGGACCCAGGTATTTTTAAATAGACTGGTATGGGAACATGGTTACACTCTAGTAAACAGCCTGAACCAAGGGGACACTTGGCTTGACATTTACCTTGTCCAGCCCGAAAGCATGTTAACCTCTTGCAGAAATGTTCAGGGGATCAGTGACCATTGTGGGGTACTACTGGAAGTGGAATGGGGAGAAAATTGCCGTGAGCATCAAGTGTCAAGATTAGTTCCTGTGTACCATAAAACAAAAGTCACAGGTCTACAAAGTTTCCTCGGGTAAATTCGCAGCATGGGCAAGTAATGGTAGTTGCATGGAGGAAATTTGGAAACATTTTAAGTTAAGAGTCTTCGAGAGTATCAATTGTTTTGTCCCACATACAATTCTGAGAAAAAATCCTGATCCTGAATACTACAATAAGGAAGTGAAATGGCTTAAGGTAAAGGTTAGAAGAATAAACAACAAGAGAAAATTAGGTCAGCAAAATCAAGTGGAACTGAAAAGACTATCTAAAGAACTGCTGGCAGCAAAAAAAATTACACAGGAAACACTTTTGTGGTCACTACTACAAAATGAAGGCAACTGCTGGTCTGAGATCTACAAGTATGTGAAAAGGCAGAAAGGAAATAGGGAAATAATTCCTGTGATCAAAGACCACAAAGGAATAATCATTACGGACTCTACTGAAAATGCTAACATCTTAAATTCCTATCAAGTATCCATCTTTTGCTGCGATCGTAACTTGGTGAAACCTTTATTATTAACCCCAAAGTTATTAGAAAAAGATTAGCAAAAATAGGGAGAAATAAATCAGTACAGCCAGATGGAGTTCCTGGTGAAATTCTGAAATTGGATGGGGATGCCATGACTCCTTTAGCTAGACTTCTGGAAATATCATTAAACAATTCTACCATCCCAAGTGACTGGAAAAAAGGCACAAATTAAGTTTAACCTCTGTGGTATGCAAGCGACTGGAACACATAGCAGGGTATTTGAGGCAAGTCTGGGATAAGAATGATTGGTTACATGAGGGACGGCATGAATTTAGACTGGGATACTCACTTGATAGTCAAGTAATCATAGTGTGCCAGGACACTGCAGACTCTTTGGACGAGTGGGTTGGTACAGATGTGATTATAATAAACTTTTCTAAGGCTTTCGATTTAGTTCCTCACGATTGGCTGCTTATGAAACTGGCGGCCTCAGGTGTGAATTCAAGGGTAGTCGTTTGGGTAAGGGAATTCCTTGTAGGTTGTATACAAAGGGTAAGAGTAGGAAGGCAAATATCCAAGGAAGTCAAAGTAACCTCAGGTGTGCCACAAGGGAGCGTTTTGGGCCCACTACTGTCTCTAGTGTAAGTGAATGATATTTGGAGAACACTGACTTGTGTATTAGACTCTTCACTGACGACTATAATTTATACAAAAATCATAAATAAAAATGACATAGAAAAGTTGCAGAAGAATGTGGACAATGTGGGGGAATGGGCAGTAGAAAATGGGATGAAAATAAATTCCAATAAAAGTAAGGCAATAAGATTTACAAGCACTAGAGTTAAAAATCCACTGGGTTACTCCTTCGGTGACCAAAAAATTCTGGAAGCAAGCAATTGTAAATATTTGGGAATAATCTTACGAAACGATTTTAACTGGGTGGACCAAGTAAATTACAAAGCGCAAAAAGCCTGTAAGGCACTTCACTTTGTAATGGATGTTCTCAAAAAAGGAAGTAGGAATACCAAAAGCTTGGAATACACGTCATTGGTATGTCCTATTCTTGAATATGGGTCTGCATGCTGGAATCCATGCAGAGAAGGACAGATAAATGTGTTAGACCAAGTAGAGAAGAAAGCTGCTTAATTTAGAAATCATAAGAATGACTGTGACTGGGAAACCTTGGCTAAGCGCAGGACAATAGCATGCTTTTGCGCACTTTTTAGAGTGTACTCTGGGGAACGGGCTTGGAAAGCTACACATGACAGGTTGTGAAGGCCTTACTGTTTAAGTAGGGTTGATAATATTTCGAAAATTAGGGACAGGAAGCAAAGAACGGATATTGGGAAGTATTCCTTTGTAAACAGGACCATTAAAAACTGGAACCAACTACCTGCAGAAGCATTAGGGTCTTTCCCTTGTAAACCTAAGATTTTGAGAAACAGAGTTAGGAAAGCAATTATAAACGGGGTGAAACAAAAGGAAGAGAAGTGTGGCAAAAATCATCTAAAAGTGCAGTGCAGTGAAGTGTAGTGCTGTGAGGTGAAATGGAGCGGCCATAAATTTAAATGGGGTAAGCCAAATGAGAGGGTAGTGAAGTGTAGTTGGGTGAAGTTTAAATGAGAGGAAGTGAAGTGTTGACAAGTGTAGTGAAGTGAAGTGTAGCTAAGTCTTAGTAATAGGGTGTCTAACATTATTAGAAGATATATATAGATCATATGAAGTTTGCTGCTTATATGGCTTTTTTGTTTATCACATTCTTTCATTTTCTTTTGGTTACATTTTTTATCACTGTATGTATGGTTGTATGTTTTGTATGCTTCTGTTTAATTTTGTAAGTTATGTATTTTTGTTGTTATGTTCATCGATTCTTATTGTAATGTTTATGTATTTTTATTGTTATGTATGTTTAATTCTGTGTATTCTGTTTCATTGTGTTGTTCTGTGTATTGTTTGTGTGTAAATGTGTAATGTACTAATGCCATCGGGTGTCAACCCAACTGCAGTCAATAAATATATCAATGCATTTCTATTCTTCCCCATATGTGCCACACACCCTGCCAATCTCATCTTCCTTCATTTGATCACACTAATAATTATCTGGTAAGTACAACCTCTAAAACTTAGAGAAAAACTTTATTATAAAAGATCTTGGTGTCATTTAGCTCACATTCCAAAGCTTACTCATTTATGTCAGACACCAACACATTTGTAAAAAAAAATGCAATCCTCTTTGCTCTCTAATCTATTTCAATATATGATTTGCTCATACCCTAGTTCCTTGATATTCCATTATATTAATCAACAAATACACTTAATAAGATAAAAACAAATTGCAAAATATACAACACAAATCATGATAAGTACCAGCCCCTACATGTCTTGGCACTCCATTGCTGAAACATGTAGGCAATGGTGCGTACCATGAATTGAGTTTTATGATTTGTAATTTATTGTATTGTATTAAGTGTATTTGTTGGTTAATATAATGAATACAAGAAAATGCATGGTATGAGTGACATAAAAAATGTATTACATTCTACTCAGTCACACAATCACTCTGATTTCTTCACCTAAGCTGCAGTACATGCCACTTTTTATTGGAAACAATATACGAGTATTTCACAACCCTGCATGTCTACCATGTTGCATATTTAATTTACTTTCATACTTTCAGTATTGACCTGGGAATTATCTTCATAGCAGGAGACCTAGCTTGTCCTTTCTCCTGACATATCTCACACAAGAAATTTGATGTTCTATCCACCTCACTACCTCCAATTGCACTACAGCATTCTGTAAAAGAAGAAACAATCTCCAATCAGTACCATAAACAATGCCTCTGGTTTCAGTTGAAAAGCTTACTACTAATTTTCATAAATAAAGCATTATATGTGTGGGAGAAAACATACATGGTTAGATTGAGTAAACATTATTAAGCAGAAGGTCAAATACATGAGGGGGTGGTGATAAGTCCTTAGCCCGACCAGGAAGTAAACAAGCTACGGAGACCAAAATCGGGATTTATTCAACATACTCCCCACAAAGCTCAATACACTTCTTAGCCTATTGGTCTAACTTTTGCAAGCCACTCAAAAAAAATTCAGAAGGTTGTCTGTCCAACCAGATCTCTGCGGCAGCAATGACCTCTGCATTGGACAAAAAATGGCGATCTTTCAATTGTTTTTTCAGTCCAGGGAACAGGTGGTAGTCTGATGGGGACAGATCTGGAGAATAGGGTGGGTTTCTGATCTGTGTTCAGGCACTTCAGGACCCACTTCGCGGAGAGCTTCCACATGTCCAAATCTTCATGAATGATGGACCCAACCCACTCACATGAGATGCCCAGTTGCTCAGCTATTGATTCAGCCGAAATCTGGCGTTCTTCCAAGATTAGCTCGTGAATTTCATCAATAATCTCCGGGGTGGTCACTGTTTTGGGTTGTCCAGGACGAGGTGCATCACAGGTGGAAAAATCACATTTAAACTGGGCCACCCAGTTTTTGATGGTGGCATATGATAGTGCATGTTCCCCTAATGTTTCTGTCAAAATGGCGTGAATTTCCTTCAGCACCTTGCCTTGCAGGGGGGGAACCGTGATGACAGCTCGTGTCTCCATGTTGTTGAACTATTGCGTATCACCTGATGTTTCCTTTCAGCCTCTGTAATAAGAAATGACTCGCAATTCGGCACATGAACAGACCCCTCTTTCCAACGACACTATCAATTCCATCCTATGACATCGGGAAGTAGGTCAGGCTAAGGACTTATCAGCATCCCTCATAAAGGTGTTACATCAATTGTTACGGTAACTTATAATATAACTGGTATGATTTACATAATGTCTGGAGTTAACAATTTTGACCCATCACATAGCAGATGAGCACAAAAAATATTTTTTTTTTTTATACAGCTCTTGAATGAAAACTACTGTTTAGTGCATGGGACAGAAGAAAGCTGAGAATAATAAATAAGAAGTTAAGATTTGGATTTGCAAGTGAATGTTCAAGAGTTCTTTGAAATGGAAATAAAATAGTACTTTATATAATTCAGCACAGTAAAATCACAGTGTAAAACACAATGACTTCAGATTTAGAGGTTCACATTCATTCATACTTCCTTTGTAGTTATTACAACAAACATAACAAATTATCAGTAACCATCCACTACTGTTAATCCAACAAACCACAATTGCAGCAGTATATGAACATGTCTAGTTCATATATATAATAATAGCACCAAATGTATACTAAATTTGTTTAAACATACAACAAACTCCTATATGTTTTGGCCAACTATGTGGCCATCAACCAGAGATGCAAAATACAAAGGTGAGATACATTACATTACAAACAAAATTACAAAAATATATCAGAACAATTGCAAAGGTGTATTTACAATCATATGACACATGTTGTGTTGTGAAATTACAACCCACAACACAACTATTTCTCTTGGATGGTAAATTACTGACTGAAAATTTCTACATAACACCATCCAACCAATATCAACCCGTTCTTATCTCAACAACTCATATTTATGTACTTTTAAGCCACTGGCTCATATGACTGTAATTATACCTTGCATTTGTTCTGATATATTTTATACTATTATGATTTAATTTTATATTTTTAATGTATTTAACCTCTGTATTTATATTCTTGATGATGGCCAAATAGTTGGTTAAAACATGTAGGAGTTCACTGTATGTAAAAATGAATTTTAGAATACATATGTAAATTTGTTATGGTCATTATTGTATTCATACATATCTTCAATTAATGCCAGGATCATGCATCATATACAATGTTCAACTCATTTGATATACAGAAATATGAAGTGCCTTCTTTGTCAATAAATCATTTATTCTTCATTCATAAAATGTTTTCTGAAGATTTAAACCACTACAACATTCAGCAAGTGACAGGCTATTTATGTGTCAAACATACCTTCTACAAACAGACCATATTTAACTGTCACCTGAGCATAACATAACACTGTTGTTGTGGTTCCATTATTTCACCCTTCACATCTCTATTTAAATGGCATTTATTCTTTTACCCAGGACGAATTTAAATCTGGCTTCCTGGCTTATTTTCACTTAAATTTAGAAAATTCTACACAACTGGCAATCCACAAAATATAAATGCTACGGATTTCCATCATAACTTACCAATACTCTGCTTAATGTTGTGCCATTTTTGTGGCAACAATTTGGTGACATAATTTTGTGTGATTACTTAGGTTTGTATGTTTTTAACAAGAATGCAAAAGTGCACCATCATGTGAACAAATACATTCGTGCTATCAGTATTAAACCTACAGTACAATACCACTCATGGTCTCCGATTCAAAATATAAACAACTTCTCATGTTCCACTCCAAAACACTTTGAAATAAAATACACAACACAAATGTTATGTTTGCTGTTGCACTATGTTAGGGATTCTGTTGTGGGGAGTATGTTTTCTGGTCAAAGACCCTTCCTTTTCTTTGGTAATGGGCAAACACCACAGCTTCTTTGCAATTTTTTTCTCTTCCTGCCCCATGCCCCCTCCCCCCATATATAAGAGATCTTTTGAATGAAGTGCCTCCCAGGAAGTTTTCTGGTGGATGGTTGATTGATGGTCTGTCAGGTTCAGCAGGACTTGTGACTTATGGCTTATGTGCTTTGATTTGCTATTACTGCATATGATAAACATGTTACAAACTGCTACATTTTCCAACCTCTTGAAAAATTTCACAAACATTTCTTTGATTATTTTCTTTCCATTATGTATGGATGAAAAACTTTATCTTTTCAATCCATGCCACCCACTGCTAGGTTGTACTGCCTGATAAATTTTGGTTTTACAAGAAAACTGGCAGCTTCAAAGATTGGAGTGAATGAATATTTTTGTCTGGAAGTAAGAAATACAAGGGGCATATTAATACCCTATTCAAAGCATGTCAAGATAAGGGGATACACACCATTTTTTAAGAAAGATAAGTTGGCACTGAATGGGATAAACAGAGGTAAGGATACCCTTACAGGGCAAAGGTTGGAATGCAATGAGGAAACTGGTCAGCAAGACTCTGAAACTGGAGAACACAGTAATTTAGAACAGCAAATACTGCGAAGAAGCTACACAGGCTACAGAGGACTGTGGAAGAAGGTCAACGGTGTAGAAAGGAGGCTGCAGCTAGGAACTGGTAGTGGCAGTAGCAGCAGCAGCAACAACAACAACAAAAACAACATACATTACTCACCAAAAAAAAAAAAAAAAAATCACTAAACAAGGTGAGTTGTGCAGAGATGACATCAGGGATAAAGGGAAGCAGATCATTTCTTCATCAGTTGCTCTGACAAATATGCCAGTCCAGCATAATGTTCATAGTAATAGGCACACACAGTAGAGAAATAAGTGATAGAATAAGAAAGGAGAGAAGGGCAGAACTGAATCCAGGGACACAAATAGAAGATAAAATGCACAAAGTAACGGAGCTCTTGGAGGAAATGACAGAAGAGGGCATGGGTATACATTAGTGGTTAGAAAAGAAAAAATAGTTTTGGATAAAATGAGTGTTAGATGGAAGAAGATAACAATACAATTACAGGTTTTTGGTGGTGTAGAAATTAAAGCTAGGTTATGAAATTTATCTGAAAGTGGCATAACAGTGAAATGCAGAAATCCTGAGATCTAGTAGTGTTGATTAAAGAGGAATTATAAGAGGTATTATAGAGAAAGTAGTTGGTGCTGAACAGACAAGATGGGAGTGACGAAGGGGAAGGTCAGTCCCTAGTAACAATGTGAATAGAAGGATTTAAATTTTATACGGCACTTAGATGAAGAGTTGGACAATTGGTCTTTTTAAGTATTTAATGTGGCTGAATGTATGTAAAAGGAGGGTGCAAAACTTAAGAGTGCAGAATAAATTAAAGTCTACATACAAGTGGTACTACGATTGAATATTTATAGTTTTATGCAGCTACAATAAAAATGTGAAATGACTTACTGAATTTCAGAAGGATGCAGATAAATTATATAATGTATTACACAAATAAGACGTCCTATTAAGAAGATTAATAAAATATAATTTAAAGTAATGCAGATAAGAGCTAAAGGTTATAGAAAAATAAAAGAGAATGTGGTTATGTTGTAACACTTCAAATGATGCTTGGCTCATAAGGCTTGGAGGAACTTATTTTTTTAACACTCAATATGCAGATGGTAGAATAAGCTACAGAAAATATAAAAATATTGTTTGTAGAATGAAACACAAAGGATGTGAATTGCAAAAAACATGGTCTTAAGCAGACACAGCCTCAACTAATAAAAATGTGAATTGATATATTTTGGTCTTGAAACTGCAGTGGCCCGTACAATTTGTGTCTACATTGTACTGTCATGGAATGGGGTCATGAAAGACACTTCTATTTCTCTACTTCATAATTTACAAGGTGCTACCCAAAAGCCTCCGAAATTGGAATGCTGCATGAAAAATTCTTGTAGTAATGTTGTGCACTGTTAGGTATCGAGATCTGTAACTTTGTGAACCACTCTGCCATGATGCGGTGTTCTGCTGTGAGGACATGTGAGTTTTTTCTGTGCATTTTTGTAACATGTTAGTGCTGTTTGGCCATTGTACTGACCTGCTAAAATAACTGATGTGAAGGAGCAACAGACTTGAAAACAAATTCTGCTTCAAATTCAGCAAGAGGGCAGCAGAAACATACAAAATGCTTAAAAAAGCATTTGGCGATAATGCCCTAGGCCAAATGCACACCTACGAATGGTTTAAACATTTCAAGAATGGACAGATGTCAGTCGATGATAAAGAGCGCTCTGGATGACCTTCGACCAGAACCACGACCAAAAATGTGGCAATAAGTGCCAGAGGTTAGCCTGGAAGACAGATGACGAATAATTCACGATGTTTGCAACACTGTTGGACTGTCGTATGGAATGTGCCAGCAGATTTGTTCGGATGAGCTCAATTTGCGGCGCATTGCAGCAAAATTTGTGCCAAGGCCGCTGAGCAATGATCAAAAGGAATATATCACACCGCTGTCTGCATTGAGCTCAAAGAACAGGCTGAAAACAACCCCAATTTCATCTCCAACATCATTACTGGTGATGAATATTGGGTGTCTGGGTATGACCTGAAATAAAGCAGCAGTTGCCTCAGTGGAAGACTGCAACTTCACTGTGACCAAAGAAAGCACGACAAGTTCAGAGCAATTTCAATTCAATTTTGGTTTGTTTTTTTGACACTGAAGGCATCGTGCATAAGGAATTTGTTCCACCAGGAAAGACAGTGAATGGAAAATTCTATAGCGATGCTCTGAGGCAATTGAGGAAAACATTCGGCACCAATGTACAGACAAGTGGCACAATGGGCCCTGCATCATGACAATGCACCAGCTCATGTGTCATTTCTTGTGTAGTAGTTATTGGTTTCTACAAAGATGACAGTCATCCACGGCCTGTCCTACTCACCAGACCTTGCCCCCTGCGATTATTTTCCCATTCCTAATGAAATTGAAACTTAAAGGGTGACATTTAGACAGCAGTGAAAGATCCAGACCAAATCACAGGACGTGATGAAGATGCTGACACAAAATGACTTCCAGCATTGCTTCCGATAATGGAAATCCCACTGGGATCGCTGTATCAATGCAGAAGAGGACTACTCTGAAGGGGATGGAGGCGAATATAACTTTGGGTAAGTGGTTAAGCTATGGCAGAGGAATTGCAGGAACTTTTGGGGTGTGCCTGTGACATTGACATCACTGTCTCTACGTAGACTACACGGAGACGATGAATTGTAGTAAATGTCCACCCACAAACCATTGTCTGACAAAAGTCTTCAAGCTCCGTTGATTATCTGGCTCATCTACACTATTTGCAATATCACTTCCTGCTCCAGCGTAAATGATGAAATTCCACAATCAGTTTGGGTTTTTTTATACCAAATTTTATGGCCTTTAATGGAATGTACTGTTTTACAATTAGACAACCCTTCCATAAGGTAAGGGATTTGTCAACACCTATATTTGTGCAGGTAGGTAAGCACTTCCACCATTTTTGTCTAGCATTCCTAGCAGCAGATGTATTTCGGATGTAGGTGTCTACTGTACTGTTGTTAACAAAATGTAAAAATTATGTAATTAGTTCAAATCTGTCCTGTGTCATAGTCTGTGGAAATATCAAGGTCTCCAAGAATGCAACGCTGCTAGAATAACATTTTAAGGTAGGTTTGCTGCACTATACCCATCAGGATTACTAGATCCAGGGGCACAAATATTTCATCACTTGTCACCGGCTGCCAGCTATTCATGAGTGACCTAGGTTCGAATACAATGGTTTGTATATGTGTTGGTCTCAACAACAATATAATCAATTGCATTCTGATCAAAACATCACACACACCCCTAAAACTTTCTGAACAATCTTCTGAGGTCCAAATTGTTCAGTAAATGGAATTCTTCATCCCCAGACCAATGTCTCCCACCTATCACAGATACTATGGGAGTCTGCAACCAAATCACCCATCTCATCCTTTACTATATTAGTTCTAGGCGTGTAACCCTTCTTTTTGTCATTGATGCCCCTATACAAGTCCCAAATATTTTTTACCTTACTATTAGTTTCAAGTTACTCAATTTTAGCTTTTAGATAACCCCCCCCCCCCGAAACGTCAGCTAGCTTCACATCTTACACTGTTGAGATTATCTACATTGCTTTGACTGAGATCCTGTAACCACTGCATTTTAGCCTGCTTCTTTGATCTAAAAAATCTAAACATCCTTCATCAAACCAAGGTTTATGCTGCTTCAATTCATGCAGACCTAGACTCTCTTTAGCAGAGGTTTTGATATTCTCTTTAATATTCTCCCAAGCCCTGTTTATATTCACACCATCACTTAAGTTTTCCAAAGCTGCAAACCTGTTTTTAATCTTAATCTGATACTGTTTTCTAACCACCAGCTTCCTGAGATAAAATCTTTCTCCATCACATTTCCGTTCGGTTGGTTTACTGACTGCCAATCTTTCCCTAACTTTTGCAACCATCAGATAGTGATCAGTGTCACAGTCAGCTCCCCTGCAACTTCATACATCTAGTATACTAAACTGCCATCTATCAATATGTGATCAATCTGGTTGTGTGTTCCCATCAGGAGAGGTCCAGGTGTACTTATGCGTGTTTCGGTACAGGAACATCGTGCTCTTAAGAACCAGAATTTTTGATGTGGCGAAGTTTACTATTCTAACCCCATTATCATTACTATCCTGACATGACTCTAGTTCCCAATTGTTGGTTTGAAAATATTCTCTTTCCCCACTTTTGCATTAAAATCTCCGAATAGAATTTTTGTATGGTACTTAGGGGGGGAAAAAATCTGCTCTAATTCCTCACAAAAACTGTCCTTTGCATCATCACTTTTCTCCTCACTTGGCACATGCACATTCACAACAATATTATACCAGTGACCTCTCAGAACTATATATGACATCCTACTGCTAACAAACTCTATTCTCTTAACTGCTGTTATTATTCTGTGGTGTACAAAATATCCTGTTCCCAATTGATGAATTTTGTTTCCTGTCCATAGAAAAAATTATAATCCCCTGTTCTTACTGTGCCCTATTTGTCCCACCTAACCACCTACACACCCACTGAATCTAATTTATATCTTGCTAATTCCCTGGCTGCTGCTGTGACAGAACCTCCCTACAGGCTCCTAATATTCCAGGTACCAAATCTTGTGTCCCTTTTCAATTGCTTAGGTCGTACCAGAGTATCTGTCCAGGTCCGATTTTTACTCTTTGACTGTTTTGTAACATGATACATTTTTATGGTGAGGAGTTGTAAGTACCTCACCCAACTCCCAAGCTGGAGGACCACCATTTGTCAGCTGTCCACAACTGCTTATTCAACATATTCATAGCTACCTTCCGTATTGGAAGCCATTCCTCCATCTGCGACCTGACGACGTGACATGCTGTGGTGACAAGGACCCTCTTATCACGGATCACTATCATTACTATCATTAAAAATCTACCAATATCTGCACTTGTAACATGTGAACTTGATGGACCAGCCACTGTCCACCAAATTTTATTTGTTGATACATGTCATTTGGCACAAATAATAACCTGGTTTCCTCAGAGACTTATACATGTCAGGAAAGATCAATGCCTAGAAACCGATGAAACTCTTATGGAGTGAGACCACACTTTTTTATGACATCACTGCAGGTAGGAAAAGGTATGTAGTCAAACACAACTTAATCACTGAGGTGTATTTAATGACTGTGATGGAGCGGCTTCGAGTGGCTTGGTGGCAGGTTTCCTTGCCTAGGGGAACAGAGATGTGTGTGTGAGTAGGATGGCTGAATGACCTATTCTGTTATGCAGTAGTATCCTCCCACGCATAACAGAATAGGTCATTCAGCCATCCTACTCACACATGCATCTCTGTTCCCCTAGGCAAGGAAACCTGCCAC
>Ga0123354_10004553_pt1 | contig 19666 bp, 17 predicted proteins | sample TergutLab28metaG_2_FD_97872 | JGI IMG/M metagenome (GOLD analysis project Ga0123354, IMG submission 97872) | Labiotermes labralis P4 segment gut microbial communities from Petit-Saut dam, French Guiana - Lab288 P4 | ecosystem: Host-associated > Arthropoda: Insects > Digestive system > Gut ...
AATATAGGGAGCCATCGCGGGATTCCACTTTCTTTTTAAGTGTCCGAAATGCGAACCGGCTTCCAATAATTGTTCAAATGTTACTCTTGACATTGTTAATTTTTATTTGTTTACATTCTTTTATTTAATCAACCACCGGGTAGTTACTCGACAATCGTCTTGTGGAATAAGTCCCAACCGGTTTAGATACTAAACTCTTTTCTCGTTGTCATTGCGGGCTTGACCCGCAATCTCCTGAAAACTTGTATTTCCTTTTCAGGGGATCCCGCGTCAAGCGCGGGATGACAGAAAGCATCAACGTTTCGAGAATTGAAAACGTTTTCTTGCTTTCGGTCTTCCGGGTTTTTTCCTTTCTACTTCACGCGGGTCGCGAGTCATGAAACCTTCCGCACGCAAAGCGGGTTTATCTTCCGGCTTGATTTTTACCAAGGCGCGGGCAATACCCAAACGTGCCGCTTCCGACTGACCTTTATAACCTCCTCCCTGCAAGGTAATCGTGATGTCGTATAACTCAGTAACGCCTAATTTATTAAGCGGTTGTTTAACAACATACTGCAACAGGGATGAAGGAAAATAGGTCTCGATTTCGCGTTTGTTGATTACTATTTTACCTGATCCTTCTTTTACATATACGCGCGCAATGGCTGCTTTGCGTCTTCCTAATGCGTTTATTACTTCCATTGTAATTATTTAAGTAAATTAATATCAATTAATTGAGGTTGTTGAGCTTCGTGTTTGTGTTCGGTTCCGTCATATACATACATATTGGTAAGAAGTTGATCTCCTAAACGATTTTTAGGAAGCATCCCTTTTACGACTTTACGAAACAAGTGATCGCTACTTTTTTTGAACAGTTTTTCCGGCGTATTTTTTCGTTGTCCTCCGGGGTAGCCGGTATGGGAAAGATAAATGCGATCGGTCCATTTATTGCCGGTTAGAATCACTTTATCGGCATTGATAATAATCACATTATCGCCGCAATCGACGTGAGGAGTAAAATTCGGTTTGTATTTGCCCCGAAGAAGTTTTGCTACTTTCGATGCAATACGTCCCAACGGTTGTCCCTCTGCATCAACGACAACCCATTCCTTTGTGACAGTCGCCCGGTTTGCAGAAATAGTTTTATAACTTAACGTATCCACTACTTTTAATTTTTATTAGTTAATAATCATCATTCGTTTTGCTTGTTTCCTTTTCGACTTGAAATCAATTTGGAATAAAAAGGCTACAATCAAACACTTACATATTTGGATAATAATCGGCTTGCAAAGGTACGAACTTTTTGGGAAATAGCAAAGGAATAGAGGAAAATCTTTTTTAGATATGAGTTACAAGTGATGAGTAACAAGTTACGAGTGATAGAGATCACTTGTCTGTTTCTGACGCGTAAACATCATCAATTGTTCCACAGAAAGCAGTAATCCGGTCTTTTTCAGCCTTATCCAACTTCTCCCAAATTTCACTTTCCGCCAACGCTTTCATAGAAGGGAATATAGCGTTAGCGCCAGCTTTCAGCAAGACTTCATCCGGCAAGGGACCGGTGTTTACGGCAATGGTATAAATTCCCGCAGCTACTGCCGATTCGATTCCTAAAGGGGCATTTTCAATGACGATGGCTTCGTCCGGTTTGAGGTTTGCTTTTTTCAGTCCCATAAAATAGGGTTCCGGGTGCGGTTTGCCATATTGAACATCGTAAGCGGTGACCATCAAATCGCGTTCAAAAAAGCCGGGGAAATGTTCGTCGAGGTTATTGAATAAAGTAGGTTGACCGGAACCGGTAACAATTATCCGCATGAGTCCGAGCCGTTTGACTTTTTCCAAAACCTCCATGACATCGGGAATCAGTTTTGCAACAGTGTTCAGCTCCACAAACCGTTTGGCTTTTTGGGCATAAATGGTTTCTTTTTCTTCCTGCGTTGCATTTCGTCCCCAATTATTCTTAATAATTATGTCAATGGTGGAATGACCGGTGCGTCCTTCCATCATGTAGATGTCTTCCGGTTCGGCTTTAAGTCCCCATTTTGATAAGGTCTCATCGTAGGCTTGGACATGGATCGGCATGGAGTCGTATAAAACTCCGTCCATATCGAATAACACTGCTTTAATCATGAATTGATGTTTTTATAAGGAGATTGCGGATCAAGTCAGCAATGACATTTTAAAACCCCGGTTTCTTCAAAAGGGCGAACATATTCTTTTTATACGCTTCTACTCCCGGTTGGTCGAACGGATTGACTCCCAGCAGGTATCCGCTGATTCCACAGGCTCTTTCAAAGAAATAAAGCAGTTGTCCGAGATAGAACTCGCTTAATTCGGGGATTTCAATTTTGATGTTGGGAACTCCTCCTGCAACGTGCGCCTGTTGTGTTCCTAATTCAGCCATTTTATTGATGTAATCCACCCGCTTTCCGGCTAAATAATTCAGTCCGTCCAAATCTGCTCCATCTTTCGGAACTTCGACAATATAACGGGGGTGGGCGACCGAAAGAACCGTTTCAAAGATGTTGCGTTCTCCTTCTTGAATCCATTGTCCCATTGAATGCAAATCGGTAGTGAAGTCTACAGCTGCATTAAAGATTCCTTTGTTTTCTTTTCCTTCGCTTTCTCCAAATAATTGTTTCCACCATTCGGCAACATAATGGAGCTTGGGACAGAAATTAGCCAGTATTTCTATTTTTTTACCTTGTTTGTATAATTCGTTGCGGGTTGCGGCATAAATGGCTGCTTGATTTTCGGTGAACGGAACGTCCGCTCCCGTTGTTTTTTCCATTTCTACGGCTCCTGAAATCAGCTGCCGGATGTCGATACCTGCAACGGCAATGGGCAATAAGCCGACCGGAGTTAATACCGAATAACGCCCGCCCACATCATCGGGAATAATGTATGTTTTATATCCTTCCTGAGTTGCCAATGTACGTAAAGCCCCCCGTGCTTTATCGGTTATTGCAATGATGCGTTTTTGGGCTTTTGCAATTCCGACCGCTTTTTCCAATTGCATTCTTAGCAGGCGGAAAGCCAGCGCCGGTTCGGTAGTCGTTCCTGACTTGGAAATATTAATGATGCCAAACGATTTTCCGTTCAGAAATTCCGACAGTTCATACAAATAATCTTCTCCGATTTGATGTCCGGCATAAACGATCAGGGGCTTTTTCTCCGGATTGTCGAAAGGACTTGATAGAGCATCAATTACCGCTTTAGCGCCTAAATAGCTTCCTCCGATTCCGATGACTACTATTACATCGCATTCCGCCCTTAGCTTATCGGCTGTGTTCTGAATTTCATTAAGCGCAGCATCTGTAGTAGATGAAGGCAAATGCAACCAACCCAAAAAATCATTTCCTTTTCCGGTACCGTTTTCCAATTCAAGATTGGCTGATTCCGCCGCTTTTGCCCGGTCAAAAATTTGTTTTTCAGGAATAAAACTGAAAACCTTACTTATATCTAATATTATCTGTTTCATAATTCATAATTATTTAAACGTATCGGTCAATTTTCGTATCGTCGGAACTGCCGATTTTTTTTCATACAGGATGGAATAAAGCGCATCCAATATCGGCATTTCTACCTTGTATTCATTGTTTATTTCTTTGATGCACTTGGTTCCGAAGTATCCTTCTGCAATCATCTCCATTTCCAATTGAGCTGTTTTAACCGAATACCCTTTTCCTATCATTGTTCCGAAAATCCGGTTCCGGCTGAAACGCGAGTAAGCCGTAACCAATAAATCGCCTAAATAGGTGGAATCGCATATATTACGGGGTTGAGGACTTACGGTATTGATAAATCGTTCCATTTCAAGAATGGCGTTGGAAAGAAAGATTGCCTGGAAATTATCGCCGTATTTTAATCCATGATTGATTCCGGACACAATGGCATATACATTTTTTAATACGGAAGCGTATTCTACGCCGGTAACATCAGTGGAAATTGTAGTTTTAATAAAATGCGTACTGAGCATATCCGTGATCAAGGCGGATTGTTCGGGGTTGATGCTGGCAATATTCAAATAGGAAAGCCGCTCCATCGCCACTTCTTCTGCATGACAAGGACCGGCTAACACCACCATTTTATTTTTGGAAACGTCGTAAAAAGAAGAAAGATAATCGGAAACCAGCATATTTTCATCCGGTACGATTCCTTTGATAGCCGACAGAAGGATTTTGTCCTTTATCTGGACATTCAGTTTCTGTAAATGCTGCTTGAGAAAAGGGGAGGGGATGGCAAATATCAGCACATCGCTATTTTGTACCAGTTTATTAATATCATTATAGAATGTGATGCAATCCATGTTGAATTTAACTCCGGTTAGATAATACGGATTGTGCCCAAAATTTTTAAATTCCTCTATTTGATCGGGGCGCCGCATATACCAATTGAAATTGGGTTGCGTCATGGAAATAATTTTGGCGATGGCGGTAGCCCAACTTCCGCCGCCCATAATGCCTATTTTATAGGGTATTTGCATAATCAGTCGATTTAAGTTAATTCTTCTTTTTGATACGTTTTTTCGGGACGCATCTGTGGAAACAACAAGACTTCCTGGATGGATGTTTGTTCGGTCAGCAGCATCACCAACCTGTCCATTCCTATTCCCATGCCGGAAGTAGGAGGCATTCCGTACTCCAAAGCGCGTAGAAAATCCTGATCGATAAACATTGCTTCATCATCGCCCTTTTCCGACAGCTTCAACTGTTCTTCAAACCGTTCCCGTTGATCGACAGGGTCATTCAGTTCGGAATAAGCGTTTACTAATTCTTTACCGTTGATTATTAATTCAAACCGTTCGGTCAGTTCGGGATTGCTGCGGTGTTGCTTGGTCAGAGGGGACATCTCTTTGGGATAATCAATAATGAATGCAGGTTGAATGTAATGCGGTTCACATTTTTCTCCGAATATTGCATCGACCAATTTTCCTTTTCCCATACTTTTATCCTGTTCGACGCCTAATTTTCTGCAAACGTCGCGAAGCGCATCTTCGTTCATCCCTGTAATATCAATGCCTGTATTTTCTTTAATTGCATCGATCATTGTAATCCTTTTAAAAGGAGCTCTCAGATGAATAACCTGTTCGCCGGCTTTTATTTCGGTAGTTCCCAAGACATCAAGGCAAATCCTTTCAATCATTTGTTCGGTGAAATTCATCATCCAGTTGTAATCTTTATAAGCTACGTAAATTTCCAACGCCGTAAATTCAGGATTATGCGTGCGGTCCATTCCTTCATTCCGAAAATCGCGGGAAAATTCGTAGACGCCTTCAAATCCTCCGACAATCAGCCGTTTCAGGTATAATTCATTGGCGATTCGCAGGTATAATGGAATATCCAAAGCATTGTGGTGAGTAATAAACGGACGGGCATTAGCGCCGCCGGGGATATTTTGCAAAACGGGGGTATCCACTTCGATATAACCGTGCTCGTTGAAGAACGAACGCATGGAATTGAATATTTGCGTCCGCTTTATAAAAATAGCTTTGATTCCTTCATTCACGATCAAATCTACATAACGCTGGCGATAGCGCATTTCCGGATCTTCAAAAGCGTCGTAAGCGACGCCGTCTTTGTATTTGACGATTGGAAGCGGACGCAGCGACTTTGCCAATACGGTCATTTCTTCCGCATGAACGGATACGGTTCCCATTTGCGTCCGGAAAACAAACCCTTTAATTCCGATAAAATCGCCGATGTCCAATGCCTTTTTAAATACGATATTGTATAAATCTTTATTTTCATCAGGGCAAAGATCATCTCTCGTAATATATATTTGAATTCTTCCTGCAGAATCTTGCAATTCGATAAAAGACGCTTTACCCATAATCCGGCGGCTCATAATTCTGCCCGCTACCTGAACGGTTTGCCGTGGAGCATCATCTTTGAAATTTTCTTTAATTTCTGAGGAATAAGCCGTTACTTTATATTCGGCTGCCGGATATGGTTCAATACCTAACGTTCGTAGTTCTTCCAAACTTTGGCGACGAAACACTTCTTGTTCACTTAATTCTTGCATGCTTATCAGCTTTATTTTTAGCAACAGGCTACAAAGATACTAAAAAATTCACTTTCCCTGTTAAAAAAGCGTTACGAATTTTCAGTATCCGTATCTTTTATTTCTTCCGCAAGCAATTCTAATGTATTGCTTGCAATGATATCTTCATATATGCCGGCGGGAAGGAAAAAGCGGATATCTTTCCCGTGTCGAAGGGCTTTACGAATAAAAGAAGAGGATATGTCCATTTTTGGAGCGCTTCGAACCATGCGAACATTGGGGTGGTTAAAAATAATTTTCCCCGTACCCAGCCGTGGATATATCCATGTTTTAAAATTTTTCAAAATGGTTTGATAATCTTTCCAGCGATGGATTGTTTCCCAATTATCCGAACCGAGAATCAATTCAAATGTATATTCCGGAAACATAACCCGTAATCGCTGAAGCGTATTGATTGTGTAAGTCGGTTGCGACATCTCCCATTCGATAGTGCATGTTTTGAACTTGGGGTAATCGCCAATCGCCTTCTCTAACCAAGCTAACCGAAAGTTTTGATCCAGTAGTTCGGATCTCTTCTTCAAAGGGTTTTGAGGCGTAATCAAAAACCAGATTTCGTCAAACTCGCCGTACTCGGCAATAAAATTTGCAAGGGCTAAATGTCCGATATGAACGGGATTAAAAGAACCCGGATAAATTCCAATTTTCATGAGTGTGTTAAAAAAATGTTAATAATATTAATAATTTCGTTTTTTGCTTCTTCCAATCGATCGTTGACGACAATTGCGTCGTATTCGGAGGCTAAACTCAATTCGTAAGCTGCCTTTGAAATGCGGTCTGCAATTACGTCCGGCGATTCTGTCCCTCTCGCTTCCAGCCTTCTTTGCAATTCTGCGATCGAAGGGGGCTGTAAAAATATCAATAAAGCGCTATCCCCATATATTTTTTTTATGTTTAATCCGCCGGCTACATCAACGTCTAAAATGATGTTTTTCCCTTCGTTAAGTTTATTGTCAACTTCACTTTTTAGCGTACCGTAAAACCGGTTGGAGTAAACTTCTTCATATTCAATAAAACAGTTTTCATTTATTTTTTTTCTGAATTCATCCGGACTAAGGAAATAATATTCTACCCCGTTTTTTTCATTTCCGCGAGGCGGACGGCTGGTCGCGGAAATTGAAAATTCCAAAGGCAGTTTTTTTTCGAGTATATATTTTATCAATGTCGATTTTCCAGATCCGGACGGAGCGGAAAGTATTACTAATTTTCCTTTCACTGCTACAAAACATTTAATATTTGTTCCTTAATTTGTTCCAATTCATCTTTCATCTGTACGACAATTTGTTGCATAATAGCGTGATTGGACTTGGAACCCAATGTATTTATTTCCCTGCCGATTTCCTGTACGATGAATCCTAATTTTTTGCCCTGGCTTTTATCATTGATTATCGTTTCGGAAAAGTAATTCAGATGATTACTCAAGCGTGCTTTTTCTTCGCTGATATCCAGCCGTTCTATATAATAAATCATTTCCTGTTCAAAACGATTTTCGTCATATCCCGTTTCTAATTTATGAAGCGCATCTTGCATCCGGACTTTAACCTTCTCAATCCGTTCGGATTCGTATTTTTCTATTTCTTTGGATAATAAATCGATATTATGTATTTTCCCGATAAATACTTTTTCGAGCATTTTCCCTTCTTGCATACGAAACCGGTTAAAAGCGTTCAAGGCTTCGTTAATGGTTTGTTCCGTCGTATTCCACTCTTCTTCCTCTAATTCGGCGGCGTCTGTCTTCACAGTTTCCGGCAGTCGAAGCAAGGTGGAAAACCAATCGGAGGGAACATCGATTTTTAACCGCTGTGCAATTTCTTTAATATCTTCGTAATAACCTTCTACTGCATTCGAGTTGATTCGACCTGTTATCGACTTGTCGGAATAGTCGATAAGAATTGTAAAGTCGATCTTTCCCCTTTCTACGGTTTGCAAAAGCTTGTTTCTAATGTCAATTTCTTTTTCCTTGTATATTGAAGGTATTCGCAGATTTACATCAAATTGCTTACTATTGAGTGATTTAATTTCAACTGTAATTTTTTTATTGTGAAATTCCACGTCTGCCTTGCCATATCCTGTCATTGATAAAATCATATTCGATAAAAATATTTTGCAAAATTAGCGTATTATCTTTTAAAAAAGTAAATTTGCGGGCTAAAATTAAAAATAAATTTGCGAATGGCGTGCATATTATCAATAGAATCTTCAATTCAGACTTGTTCAGTAGCCGTATCTACCGACGGAAAGCTCTTGTGGAACAGGGAGAATAGCGAGACGACATCTCATTCGGCAGCTTTAGGAGTTTACATAGCCGAAGCGGTCGAATTTGTTCAAGCAATTAATTTACGGTTCGATGCGGTAGCGGTAAGCGAAGGACCCGGTTCTTACACCGGTTTGCGTATCGGAATTTCATTAGCCAAAGGTCTTTGTTTTGCCTGGAGCATTCCGTTGATAGCGTTACCCACTTTAAAAGTAATGGCAAGCCGCCTTGCACCCGCTGCTTCCTATCTCTGTCCGATGATCGATGCCCGCCGAATGGAAGTGTATGCTGCGCTTTATGATGGAAATCTTAATGAAATAGAGCCGGTTCAGCCAATTATCATCGATGCGGGCTCGTATCGGGATAGGTTGGCTCAAAAAGAAATCATCTTTTTTGGTAACGGAGCGGAAAAATGCAAATCTGTCATCCATTCATCAAACGCCATTTTTATTGACGGAATATTTCCTTTGGCTTCGGATATGATAGATGAAGCCGGCAAAGCATTTATTGCGAGAAAATTTGTAAATACCGCTTATTTCGAACCATTCTATCTGAAAGAATTCCAAGCGACTACGCCTAAAAATAAAGTGATTGGCATGCTCGGTCAAAATCAGAAAAAATAAAATCACAGGATTTTAAAGATACACATTTTTTGGCATTGTGTCAATTTTCTACGTTTGTTATTTTCCGTTTGTCATATTTTTGAATCTACTCGTCTGTTTTTATCTCTATATATTATAAATTTGTTGTTATTCGTTTTATGTAAATATTTTCTTCTCTAATACCATCTTTCTCCTTATAAATAAACAAGATTTGTATATTTCGTTTTTTTACGACTGCAATGAATGCCAAAAAAAAAGAGAATAATACGATTCAATATCGCTATCAAATTGTACTTTTGCTGCGTCAAAAAATAGCACACTCTATTCAATATATGTTATTTTTATCATTATAACATTTTATGATTGGAAATTGAAAGGAAATACTAACAAAAATGAATTTTAGTTTTTTTTCAGAAAATGAATAATTTACAAATAGAGCTATAGATATATTGAAATGAATACGCATAATGTGATTACAAATGATTTAAATATATAATATGGAAAATTTTAGAAGCCTAATTACAACAAAAATTTTGAGTAACATTCCTCCTCGCGTCAAATCGATCGATTATTTAATGGAAGCCTTAAACATTAGTAGAGAATCTGTTTACAGGAGAATACGGGGAGACATTTCATTCACGCTTGAAGAGATTGCCAAGTTGTCAATCGATTTGCGTTTTTCAGTAGACGAATTGATTATAAAGGATATGCACTCCCGTGTCTTTTTTGATCTGCATATCTCCGACACGCAAACTCCGTCGGACAATTATGTAACCGTATTTGAACAAAACTTTCATGATTTAATCAATCAACCGAATGTAAAAGAGATTGAAATAATTCAAGTCTTAAATCGCGTTCCGTTCGAATTTATCGTTTTTTTCACTCACTTGTTTAAATTTTCATACTATAGATGGATGCATCAAACGCAGGAATCATCGCTTAAATATTTCTATTCTGACGTTATTTTGCCGGAAAAGTTAATAGGTCTGCAACAAAAAGCTATCGAAAATATGTCGAAACTTCGGAATTGCACTACCATTTTTGATCCGAATATCTTTTATAATCTGATGCAGGAAGTTCAATATTATTACAAACGGAGATTGATTAATGAGGATGAATTTCTTCTACTCAAAGAAGATTTTTTAGGACTGGTTAACATGGTGGAAAATATTGCGCAAACCGGTTTTAATAAATGCGGAACAAAATGTAACTTTTACCTTTCTTCGATAAATATTGAATCGAGCACCCGCTACATCACGTATGACGACCAGACAAAATCACAATTCCATATAAACGGCATGGAGCCTATCACCGTTTCGCATCCGAATCTATGCGGAATACATAAAAAATGGCTTGATTCCATGCGTAAGTACGCTACATTTATTACACAGTCGAACGAAATTTTACAGGTGCGGTATTTTAATAAACAACGCGCTTTCGTTGAAGAATGCGGAGAAATTCTAATAGCGCATACTTTATAAAACGTGCGCTTAAGCGGAAAAACGGAAAGGCTGTCTGAAATCGAAATTTGTTAGACAGCCTTTTCTACATTGAAAAAGACAATTTGTTCAAAAATGGATAATTTCTTTCGTCAGATTGTTGAGGTATTCAATCTGCTTATTGATAAATTCCGCCTGAAGAATTTCATTAGATAAAGTGACTAAAATCGAATATTTCTTTATCGCTTCAATCCATCTTTTTTGCATCCTGCAAATTTCCTGGTTGACAATACAAATGAAATTAACAGGGTGCATACAATACAGCGAGGCGATATTCCCGTCAAAAGTGGCGTAATTAGTGTTGGTTTCAATATCTAACAGCGAAAGATAATAATTCATTGAAGCGCCGCAATCGTTACATCCTGTTTGCATGATGGTTTCTATATTTTTCAGCACCTGGTATAATTCTTCCTTTAAAACAACTATCTCATCATCTGTAATAAGATTACGGTTGTAATAATATTGAATTTCCCGTACGATGTTTTGGAAAATATCGCGGTCGATAATGTAATGAACATTATAAAGATTGGGCTTTATAGCTTTAAATTGCTGCTTGATAGCGTTGATTTGCGGCGGAATAACCGTATCGCAAAAAGGATCGCTTAGAGAAATATTATATGACTGATGCTTCCAATTGTAATAATACAATTTGAAAAGTGAATCATAACCGAAGTAAGAAGAGAAACTGTTTCGATTGAGCACGACCATGACTTCTTTCACTTGGGCGTTGCATATTAATTCACAAAATTTATAATACTCCTGAATTGCCGATAAAAAACTCTCCTCATGACTCGCCGTACTATTTGCCTGTAAGTCTAAAAAAATACGTTCTTCCTTGTTTTTTCCTATGATTTCATCAATGGAAAAATCCAATTCAAGCGCTAATTTGGTGATTTCTTCAAAAGTAAATGGAATTTCACTTCGCATTCTACGATAGGCAGACTCTTTTCCAATGTTCAATAATTCTGTTAAGAACTCAATAGGCTTGATGTTTTCCGGGATACTTTCTAAAATTTTCAAAGAAAGTAGATCATTTTGTTTTCCTCTCATAATTCTATATGCATAAAAGATAAATAATATTTTTATGCAAAGATAATCCAATATTTTATATTAATCAAAAAAAAAAGAAAAAAAATTTGCAAAATCACATTTTTTAGACATTTTATCCTTCTAAGTAGTCGATATGCCTATATGATATTTGTGATTTGACTAATTGTCCAACAAAAACTGTATAATGGCTGCGTGATTTTTCTTTAAATGCACAGGGCAGACAAAATCGGGCTTAATTTTTGCATTTAGAGTCGTGCAGCTTAAGAGTTCTTTTGCCGGCAGGATAAAAGTTTCATCGATTTCAAAATACGTAAAAGCTTGTTCCGGCAAGAAAATACGGATATCGACATCCTTATCGTCAAAATTTGCGGCAATCAGCAACAATTCATTTTCAGCATAGCGCATGAAGGCAAATTGCTTATCGGGGTTGAAATCGCCGGAAGGCGGATTTGCGTACATCAAATCAAAAAACTTTCCAGCCTTGATTGCCGGAGAGGAGTTACACAAAACGAGCAGCCGGACGTAGAAATCCCTTAAACGGTTTTGGTCGGATGTTAAAGCCTCCGTGTTGATTTTTCCGTAATTGTACCAATTTCGTAACGATTCGACGCTCCAATAATCGAAAATAGTCGTTCGCCCGTCTAATCCGCTGAATCCTTCGGCGTCCATGCCTCGTTCGCCCAATTCCTGACCGGCGTAAATCATCATTGGATTTTGATAAAGGGTGGCGGAAACGACTAAAGCCGGAATTACTTTCCACGCGTTGCCGGCAAAGAAATCGGAAGCAATCCGCTGTTCATCATGATTTTCAAGAAAATTAAGCATTTGTGCATGAATGTCGCCAACCGCTTGCCAACAACAGGTGATTGCATGAGCCGGTTGATGTCCGCAGACAATTGCCCGCAAAGTATCGTACAGTCCCACCTTATTATATAGATAATCAAATTTCCCTTTCCGCAGGTAATCGCGGTATTGATTAGGATCATAAACTTCTGCAATAAACAGGATATCCGGAAATTCCCGTTTCAAGCGGGGAATAAGCCAAGCCCAAAATTCGACCGGAACCATTTCAGCCATGTCGCACCGGAAGCCGTCGATTTGTTTGGAAGCCCAGAACCGTAAAATATCGTATAGTTGAAGCCATGTTCTTGGAACTGAAATTATGTCATTGCGGGCTTGACCCGCAATCTCGCGATTATCAGCGGTACTTTCAGGGGATCCCGCGTCAAGCGCGGGATGACAGGTTTTTTTCCCATTTAAATAATCAATCCCGTAATTCAGTTTGACGGTTTCATACCAATCGTTCCGGTTGGGATGAGCGGAAAAACAATTGTTTCCCGTAGCTTTTGCCGGAAATTCAAAATAGGCGTCGCCCTGAACCGTTAATTCAAATTCCGGGGAAAACGCCTGTTCCGGAATATAGTAAAAATTATTGTTCAGGTCGAAAGGAACACGGCAATTGTCGTTTTCTCCCAAATCGACCGCCCCTTGAGGCTTGGCATCCGAATAATATTGACGGGCGACGTGATTGGGAACAAAATCAATAATCATTTTCAATCCCGCTTCGTGCGTTCTTCCAACCAGCGCCTCCAATTCCTTCATGCGTTCCGGCACGTTTTCCGCTAAGTCCGGATCTATATCGTAATAATCTTTGATTGCGTATGGCGATCCGGCTTTTCCTTTCACAATTGCCGGATGATCGTTTCGGATGCCGTATTCCGAATAGTCGGTTTGCGTTGCGTGTTCCAATAATCCTGTGTACCAGATATGAGTAAATCCCATTTTTTTTATGGCTTGCAGTACATCGGACGAAAATGCCGACAGTTTCCCCACGCCGTTTTCTTCCAAGCTTCCGTTAACCGCATTGTTGGATTTCATGTTCCCGAACAGTCGCGGGAATACCTGATATATAATAACTTTCTCTCTTTCCATTTGTCTTTTCTTAAGGGAGTAATATTTTTTGAGAATCATCGTCGGTTGCGCAAAGCACGGAAAAGACGCCCGAATAAACGGATTCTAATATCGCTTTCCGCGAAGATTCGTAACCCATCTTGAAAATCTTTTCCGAGTTTACTAAGTCGAAAGTTTTGAAATATGCTAAGTCGGTAATTTCTACCAGCACATCGCAAAGGGTTCGATCCAACAGGGTGTTGGTTCTCGACATATAATGATAGGAACGTTCCGCAATATGCATGATGGTCTTGTTGTACTTTTTAGGAACCAAGGGACTAACATTCACACCGATGATTTTCTGACACAGCGAACGGATAGGGGAGACCGGAAAATTTTTAAAGATACCGCCGTCGACATAGTTAACGCCGTTAATAACCACCGGATTAAAAATAATCGGAACGCTGCAGGAAGCAATCAAAGCGTCGATAATCGGACCCTGGTCGAATATCACGCTTTTTCCTTCGTCGAGGTTGGTAGCGACTATTTTTACGGGAATCTGTAAATCTTCAAAAACTTTGGCGCGGAGATATTTTTCCAGGAAACGCCGAAAACCTGAAGTGCCGAAAATAGCGGCTACAGGAACCTGTATATCGACAAACTCCCGGAATTCCCTTCCTACAAACAGCGTGATAATTTCCTCCGGAGAATAACCGTCGGCATACAACACGCCGGCAAAGGCTCCCGCGCTTGTTCCGCAAATAATATCCGGATGAAGTCCTAAATCTTCAATCGCTTTCAATGCGCCCGGATGAGCAAATCCACGAGAACCTCCTCCGCTTAATGCCACTCCCAAACGGTATTTTGTATTTTCTTTTCTACTGTCTATCATCTATTTGTCTTCTACCTCACATCTCACATCTCACATCTCACATCTCATGTCTCACATCTAAGATCTAAAATCTCAGATCTTTGCCACAATCCGTTCCCGTAAATAAAGCGCAAACTGTTTTTTCTTTTCGTTTAATTCAAATAACTGTTTCAGTAAAATATTATTTTGTTCCATGTTATCTTCTCTTTGCATTTGCCGGTTCAATTCGTCGATAGCGATTTGCAAAACGGCATTCTTATAATTGATAACTACGTAAGGGACTAAATCTTTCAGTCTCTTTTCTTCCTCTCTCTGAATATTTTTATACTTGGAATGGATTTTACTCTCAATGTATTTATCGGTCGATAACTCGGCGGCTATCTTGCTGATTTGCGGATCGAAATGATTCCTGAAATAAGTCTCGGCACAAAATCCTTTTTCCTTGTATTTCAGGAATGCTTCTTCCAGCATTTGACGATAAACGGGATGATTCAGTTTCAGATCGTCAAGCTCCAGTTCTTCAACAATATATTCGATAACATAAATAGGATCTTCTTTTTTGTCTTCTTTCTTCCGATGCGTTTCAATCTCGTCCGGCTCCACGTTTGCCATATCTATTTCTCCGTAACGAATCACGTAATACAGTATATTTTTTTCGTGCTTGTCTAATGCCGCCGTTTTGTCGAAATCGAAATTGTCTTCTGCGCCCGGTGATTCTTGCGAATCAGGAATATTATCCGGCATCGGGTTTTCTTCCGGATCGGGATACAAAGTTTTTTTCTTTTGTACAAGAATCTCCTGCCGTTTTTTAGCGATTGCGCGAACCAATGTTCCTTCGTCCACTCCGGTCAAACGGCTGCACTCCTTAATATATATCAATCGTGTGATTTCTTCCGGGATAATGGCGATGGTACCGACGATTTCGGTAATCGTCTGCGCTTTTTTAACAAGGTCGTTGCCTGCTTCTTCCAATAATAACCCCGCCTTAAAACGGACGAAATCGGTTTCATTTGCTTGGATAAAATCCTGAAACGACGAAGCGTTTTGTTTGCGGGCGAACGAATCGGGATCTTCGCCTTCGGGCAACAAAACGATTTTGATATTTAATCCCGCTTCCAGCAACAAATCGATTCCCCGCAATGCCGCTTTGATTCCGGCAGCATCGCCGTCGTACAGCACGGTAATGTTATTCGTCAGGCGGTGAATCAGCCGGATTTGCCCCTGTGTCAGCGCAGTTCCCGACGAGGCTACAACATTTTCTATTCCTGCCTGATGCATGGAAATTACATCCGTATAGCCTTCTACTAAAAAGCATCGGTCTTGTTTGACTATTGCCTGGCGAGCGAAAAAAATACCGTATAACTCGTTTCCTTTGTGATAAATTTCACTTTCAGGCGAATTGATATATTTGGCTGTCTTTTCGTTTTTCAGGATGCGTCCTCCGAAAGCGACTATTTTCCCCGACAGGGTGTGTACGGGAAACATCACTCTGCCCCGAAAACGGTCGATAAATGACTGATTCTCACTGATGACCGTCAATCCTGTTTTTTCCAGATAGCTCTGATTATAACCTGCTTTTAGCGCTTGACGGCTGAAAGCGTCCTTTTCATCCAAGGAATAACCCAACTGGAATTTTCTGATGATGTCGTCCCTGAAACCCCTCTCATGAAAATACGGAAGTCCGACCGATTTTCCTTCTAAATGCTCAAACAGATTGACTGTAAATGCTTTTTGTGCGTATGCGTTGAGGATGAACATACTTTCCCTGTCGCTCTGCAGTTGCTTTTCCTCATTGGTTAATTCTGTTTCTTTAACTTCAATACCGTACTTTTTAGCTAAATATTTCAAAGCGTCGACATAGGAGAGCTGTTCGTGCTTCATGATGAAATGCACCGGCGTTCCGCCTTCGCCGCAGGAAAAACATTTGCAGATATTTTTTGCCGGCGAAACATAGAATGAAGGCGTTTTATCGTCGTGGAACGGACACAAGCCGACGTAGTTAACTCCCCTTCTGCGGAGCGTTATAAAGTCGGAAACCACCTGCTCGATTTGTGCCGCCGACTGAATCCTTTCGATAGTAAACTGGTCAATCATCCTATTTGCAAAGGTAGTGTATTTATTACAAATAAGAAAATGAGCGGGGAAATCGGTTGCGTCCACTGTTCATGGGAGTAGCGAAGAAACATTCGTAAACTGCGCCGCAATCCAGCGGTTATCCTCTTTGTAACCTGCTAATTTCAAGGAATGCTGTCGGCAGGTTTCGGAAATGACGGCTAAATCTTCTTCGTAGAATCCGCTCATAAAAAGGGAAGCTCCGGCGGGATTCATGCAAGCCGCATAAACGGGTATGTCGTTCAATAAGATATTCCGGTTGATGTTGGCAAAAATAAAATCGTAACGCTCTTTTTCTAAAAGGCTTGCATCGCCTGATTTCACCCGAATGCCGGAAGCGTGGTTGATGCGGATATTTTCCAGCGAATTTTCATACGCCCATTCGTCGTTGTCGATTGCCGTAACCGGACAAGCTCCCTTTTTATGCGCCAGGATAGCCAGTACAGCCGTCCCGCAACCCATATCAAGAACCGATTTATTCTCCAGATTCTGTTCCAGAAGATAAGCGACCATCAAAGCCGTAGTCGAATGATGTCCGGTTCCAAACGCCATCTTGGGGTCGATCACAATGTCGTAAGGAAATAGAGGGATGTCTTTGTGGAAAGAGCTGTGAATAATCACCTTATCCTGTATAACAATCGGCTGGAAGAAATTTTTCTCCCATTCTTCGTTCCAATCGCGGTTTTTAATAAATTTCATTTCATATTGAATATGAATACCGGGCAGAGGAATATTTTTCAGTACATCATCAACAACTTCTTTCGAAAATGATTTTTCAGCAATATAAGCATCCACGCCTGCTTCCGTTTCTATGAAACTTTCAAAACCAATTTCGGCAAGCAATGCGGAGATTACGTCGCGGTTTATTTCCGTATTGGGAGTTAATAATATTCTTAATTCGTAATAATTCATTTTTATTTTGCCTGCAAAAATAAAACTTTTTCTTAACTTTTTCCCGATTCAGTTTCAAATTTGAAGAAAAATAACGAAATTTGTAGCTTCTAAGAACAATAAAAAGCAATATAGTTATGATAAAAAGCGCTTTACAAATAGCAAGGGCTGCTTATAAACCCAAAGTTCCCAAAACATTGGAAGGTATTGTAAAAATACGGGAAGGACAGCCTACCCAATCGGTTTCCCATCAGGACGCCATTAAAGAGTTATTTCCCAAAACGTACGGAATGCCGCTTATTACTTTCGTAGCCGGAAAGGAGAAAAAACAATACCCGCCGGTGAACGTGGGCGTGATTCTGTCGGGCGGACAAGCGCCGGGCGGTCACAATGTCATTGCCGGAATCTTCGACGGCATCAAAGCCATGAATCCCGATAGCCGGCTGTATGGCTTCATTTTAGGTCCCGGCGGATTGATCGACCATAAATATGTCGAATTAACTGCCGATATCATTGACGAGTACCGGAATACGGGCGGTTTTGATATCATCGGATCGGGACGTACCAAGTTAGAAACCGAAGAACAATTCGAAAAAGGATTGGTTATCTTGAAAAAATTGAATATCAAAGCATTAGTTATTATCGGCGGAGACGATTCCAATACCAATGCCTGCATCCTGGCGGAATATTATGCACAGACAGGCGCGGACGTTCAGGTGATCGGATGCCCGAAAACCATCGATGGCGACCTGAAAAACGACATGATTGAAACTTCTTTCGGGTTCGATACTGCCTGCAAAGTTTACTCCGAAGTAATCGGCAATATTCAACGCGACTGCAATTCTGCCCGGAAATACTGGCATTTTATCAAGTTAATGGGACGTTCGGCTTCCCATATCGCATTGGAATGCGCTTTACAGGTACAGCCCAATATCTGTTTGATTTCAGAAGAAATTGAAGAAAAAAATCTATCGCTCGACGATGTTATTCAATATATAGCCGATATCGTAGCCCGGCGGGCGGAACGTGGCGACAACTTCGGAACCGTCTTGATTCCCGAAGGCTTGATCGAATTTATTCCTGCAATGAAAAAGTTGATCCACGAGCTGAACAATTATCTGGCTCACCACGAAGATGAATTTAAACGAATCAAACGTTCCCATCAATTAGCCCATATTACGGACAAATTGGATCCCGAAAATGCAAAGATTTTCGCCAGCCTTCCGGAGAATGTAGCGCGTCAATTGACGCTGGATCGCGACCCGCATGGAAACGTTCAGGTTTCTATGATTGAAACGGAAAAACTGTTAGCCGAAATGGTTGGCAACCGATTGGCAGAGATGGCGCTGGAAGGGAAATATACCGGAAAGTTCGCTTCACAGGTTCATTTCTTCGGATACGAAGGGCGTTGCGCCGCTCCGTCGAACTATGATGCCGATTATTGCTATTCGCTGGGATTTACGGCAGCAGGATTAATTGGCTTTGGAAAAACCGGTTATATGTCGTCTGTCCGGAATACTACCGCTCCGGCTTCGGAATGGATTGCAGGAGGCGTGCCTATCACCATGATGATGAATATGGAACACCGTCACGGACATTTGAAACCGGTGATACAAAAAGCATTGGTAAAATTAGACGGAAAACCGTTTAAGACGTTTGCCGCTCATCGCGACGCTTGGGCTATTAATACCGATTATGTTTATCCCGGACCTATCCAGTATTTTGGTCCGACGGAAGTGTGCGATCAACCAACGATAACATTACAGATTGAACAAAAAAGGTGATGTCATTGCGTCCTGAACTTGATTCGGGATCAACTCGCAATCCCCTGAAATGATAACTGTTATCAAATGAAATATATTATTCTGCTTGGCGACGGAATGGCTGATGAACCGATCGAATCGTTAGGCAACCAAACTCCTTTGCAATTCGCCCGGACGCCAAGCATGGATCGATTGGCAAGACAAGGCAATACCGGCTTATTAACTACCGTTCCGGAGGGAATGCACCCCGGAAGCGAAGTAGCGAATCTTTCGGTGTTGGGATACGATCCGGCAAGCGTTTTAGAAGGTCGAGGCTCATTGGAAGCCGCGAGCATGGGTATTGATATTTTGCCCGGAGAAATGGCGATGCGCTGCAACTTGATTTGTATTGAAGACGGGAAAATCAAAAACCATTCGGCAGGGCATATTTCCAACGAAGAAGCGGAAGTTTTAATTCACTTTCTCAATGAAAAGTTGGGGTCTGAGCGGCTTCAGTTTTTTCACGGCGTTTCGTACCGGCACTTATTAAAGTTAAAAGGCGGAGATAAACGGTTGGACTGCACGCCGCCACACGACGTCATGGGAACTGATTTCAGGGAAGTAATGATTCGTGCTTTATCTGCTGATGCACAAGCGACAGCCGACTATCTGAACGATTTAACCATTCAATCGCAAACGCTGTTGGAAAATCATCC
>Ga0123354_10004555_pt1 | contig 19663 bp, 7 predicted proteins | sample TergutLab28metaG_2_FD_97872 | JGI IMG/M metagenome (GOLD analysis project Ga0123354, IMG submission 97872) | Labiotermes labralis P4 segment gut microbial communities from Petit-Saut dam, French Guiana - Lab288 P4 | ecosystem: Host-associated > Arthropoda: Insects > Digestive system > Gut ...
AAAGACTCCCCCCCCCCCTAAACTTCGCACTTCATTTCGCCTCATTCCACTTTGTTTTGTTCACTTCCCTTCACTTTTTTGCACTTCTATTCCCTCCACGTTTGTTAACTTTTCACTTCACTTTAGACTTTTTACTTCACTAGACACCGCTTCTCTACACTTTTCGATGATTTCCAGCACACTTTGCTTCCTTTTAATTCAACTCAATTATTACTTTCCTTACCCTCTTTTTAAAAGTGATTGGTTTGCAGGGGAGAAAACTTAGCGCATGTTAGATGGAGGAAATAACCACCTTCAAATACCGTACGTACTTGATAGTTGTTGAACCCATTATCAAATACTGCTAAATGTTCGCATCTAGACAGTCGATACTACGCACCTGATTACGTCATTTGTGCCCACCATAAGTCTTTCAAACTTGAGCCACATACAGTGGTCGTATGGTGTGCGACCCCAGGAAATGACAACTAATTATTCAGTCCCCAGAAATGTTTGAAAAGACGACGACGACGATTCAATTACCTGCTGTTTTGGAGGTGGGGGGAGGGGGGTGAAACCGTCTTGCTGGAAGAACTCGTATTCACTCTCAAGATTTAGGTTTCAAAATGGTGAGATAATTTTTCCAAAGTATCATTCTAATCTTACTGTGTCCATAGAGAAGACAAGCCCTATTATTCTCGCTGCACTGAGAGCACATCATGCTCCAATTTTAATGTCATGTCACAGCACCTCGCGTAGTTTAGTATGGGACATCTGCCGAATGGTGCCTGTTATTCTGAGTATTTAGTGGCCGTTGAAATAAAACCATGCTTCATCTGTCACGGAAGTTAGCAATGGATCAATTTCACCACTACACACTGCTTCATACAACAAGCCACAAAGCCGTACTGCGGAACACAATCCGCCTCCGCAGTTTGTGCAGAACTGTAGATTTGTATTGATTCAATTTCAGCTGTTTTGTGGCTCTGTGTACAGACGATTCTCACACACCGATTTCTTGGGATAGCCTTCTTAACTACATTCATGGAGATGCTTCCAAGTATGCTCCGATCCTTCCAACTTTCCTTCTGAATGAGTACGGCCGTGTTCACTCTTGCTTCTTCCTCCACAAGGAACCTGTTGCTCATAATCTGTTCACTTGTCCATGAATTGTTTATTTTGAAGGCTTTAAACACTAGTCGGCTTCTACATTTTCAACAACACATTAACACAGATTCTTTCTTCTTTGGGTTTCGACAGCAAACACCGTCGCGTTCAATAATTTACTTCTGTTGCGCGCAGCTTTGAAACTGGGCGGTTCTAATGTGTTGATAATACGTGTGAATAAACATGCAGCTGATGCTGCAATCGAACTACGGCAGATGAGCCACACACAGCCCGTAAGCTTGCCGCAAACGTAGTACAGTGTCCACGTTGAATGGAACAGTGCACCATAAAGACCGAACTTGCCGCTGAGTATGTACTGTTACGGATAACTGCGGTCGCTGAAAAGTACGATGATAACTGTCGGCTACATGACCAAACTCGTCCATCTGCATTCTCCTATAAAACGATCTCAGGAAAGTATATTTCTGTAGTAGCGATGCCGAAATGTGACGTCGGAATGTCATTAATGCTAAAAACATGGCAGGCCCACCGACCGCATTCCAAGTTCTGTCTCCCAGCATTTGTCAAAGTCAGTTTGTGGGTCAGCAAAGCACACTGCCCCGGCCAAATCTAATTTGGCCCAACATCTACTGATGTCGATCTTGTGCCTAAACATCGCAATGTAGGCATGTACAGAAAGTGGAGCTGAATATCCGAGCATTCTTAACCCCGACACAGCAGTGGGCTGAATAACGTTTCCCGCGCAGGCAACCTATTCCTAGAGCAGTGTTTTAACAATGCTGACCTCTGACCGCTGTAGCACAGGGTTACAAGCATCATAAAAACAGACAACCATATTCGTACTATGTTAACGCAATGAAATACACCAAGATTTCGTTAAAACTAACCATAACTTAAGTACTGCATCAAATTTTCTGATACGTGCTGTGCCTGTGAAAGGAACAAAGATGGAGTGGCGCAAAGACAGCTTAGTTTTCTTTCATTATTAGAAGGTTCTTTACCAAGTACAAAAAACGCGCTACGTGGAGTTAATATCCATTATTTTTCTGTGTGTGATCTATTATCAGCTTGTAAGCCTCTTACCCGATTGTTTTAAATTCGATAATTCACCCACAGCTGCAGGGCAATCCCGATTTACGGCCAAATTAACCCAAAATATAGCCGACGTTACTTAGGCCACAAACGGATGTTCGTGCTAGTCGCTTTGTATATACAGGCTCTGAATTGTACCGTACGCAGCACATTCTTTACAACTTCTACCTCATCAACATAATCATAATCATCATCGTCACCACCACCACCACCACCACCGTCGTCATCATCATCATCATCATCACTGCCACAATGCTACGAACGCTTGAGAGGAATATCCATCACGATGCCTGGCAGCCTGCGTGTTGCAATTCTACTTGCAATTCTGTTAATTAGAAGCGACCCCACTGCTTTCCAAGAAGTGGGTTGGACCTTGCTTCGGCGGAACAGCTTTGAAGTGCGTGGTTCTAACGCATTTGTAAAACGTGAATATAGATCCATCGTAGATTCATACCCCGAACATACTTTTACTGGGCTCAGAGGTTACTTCACTCTAACAAACATTTTTCCAATGTTAAAAGATAGTAAGTGTCTGCAAATACAACTCTGAGGCCAGAAAAGGCATTAACCTGCGTACTGCATGGAGAAAACAAGTCGACATATAGTGAAAACAAGGACGTTTAGACCTACCGTTCACTGACTTTCGAAGCGTAAACAGAAATCTGTAACAGGCTGACTTCTAAAAAGCGGCGCGTCTCCAGTGACACAAATACGCACAGACCACGCACGCGTCTTCACAGCCTACAAAAGTTTCATTTAAAAAACTTTTCCGGCCAAGAGTATCTTTAAAAAAGTACAGCATTTTATAATACCCGTTTACGCCGTTCCCTTATACGGAGTTGGCAAGGGTATGAACCAGTAAATTTCAGTACTAAATACATTAAACACTACAACAAAACCACTTCTTTGGTTGCCCACTATTTTGTTCCTCTTCAGTATAACCATTCAGAACCCAACTGGTGATCACCCTGGATGCTTTACTGTGTATTTCAATATATTTGGCGCCATATTGTCATGGACATAAATGGCTCAAACTTGGTGATGGCTGTCGGTCGGCCGGTGGCATGTCTTCACGAGGGGAAACGACAGTGAAATTAAGTTAACACGAAAGATTTGTAATAGGAAGGTGTAACAGCTCATGGAGCGGTTCACTGTACTGTACCACTACCTACAGATAGCTGAATGCAATGGATCATACAGCAATACAACAATACGAAATTTACACGTATTAGGGATAAATCCTACACAAAGATGCAATTATTCGTCCACCAAGTCTCCTTCATCATTAACAAAATTTTTCCACCTTTGCGTCAGACGCTGTATGCCGATGCCCTAAAACTCTTTGCTGCAGCGTCGGAACTCTTCGCGCACACTGTGTTTCAGCTCTTCGTCGTCCACAAACCGATGCCCTCGGACAGCATCCTTCAGGAGGTCAACGGATGTTAAGTCGGAGAGTGCTAAATCGGACTGTAGGGAGGATGAGGGATAATAGTCCACCCCACTGTTTCAATTGCTTCCCCTGTGCGCAGAATAGTGAGCGGCCTTGTGCTAGTGCTGCCACGCAGAAGGAAGACTTAATTTATCTTCCTGTTTGGCCGAACCCTTTGAATTCGTTATTTTAACTTATTTAACGTCTGTACATATTGCTCTGAGTTGAAGAATAAAATACCAACTTGATGTCACTAGCTATTTTATTTCACTTCTTATGTGCTCAACATGCTTCGGACATTAATATATCCATCACCAGGAGCTTGCGACTTTGCTGTTGAATTACCACACCACTCAAATCCAGCCGCACCAAATCTCCAACACACAACGAACCGAGAACAAAACAACCGATGTGGTAATTCAACAGCCAAGTCGCAAGCTCCTGATTATGGATATTTTAATGTCCGAAACATGTTCAGCACACAAGAAGTGAAATAAAATAGCTAGCGACATCAAGTTGGTCTTTTATTCTTCAACTATTACAATGATGCACGGTCCAATAAACATAAAATATTGCTCTGAATTGATGATAAAACCTCCCTCGAAGAACTCCGCTCCGTCGTCGCTGCCGTGGCTGGTCTGCCGTTGCACGGCCTATCACCAATGTCCTATTCGCCGCTCTTAAACCGACGGACCCAGTGTCTAACTGAGCCAACATCTATGGTATCCTCACCATACACGATTCTCATACATTTATAAATCTCTATTGGACTGGAGCCTTCAGCAGTATTCAATTCAATCATCACTGTCTGCCCATTACGTACGTCCACATCCGCCGTTTTGCAGTGCTACTGTGTTGAATTCACGTGACTGACTGGAGCACCGATAGTCCTGGTAGAGCTGGGCAGTGTAGTCAGCCGGGGCGTAAGGAAGAAACTCTACCCAGCGCCGCATTTAAAATGAAAAAATAGGCGCTTTCCTTCCGCATCGACCTTCGTAATTAGGATGTCTATCGAATGGTGTCGACTTCACTCAATAGTTACATCAACTGCTCTCTTGCAATCTGCACTACTTGCACTGAGAGCTGACGGAACGTTCCGGGTCCAAACTTCCAAACCCAGTAGCGTCGAATGAACAAGACGGGAGAGCGAAGAATGTCAGAGGCAACAACGAAACGTTCGTCAGGAATGGTTCCACACAACAAAAATTGCTGCCTCTGCTTGGTTACCACCAGCTGAACAAAATGTAGTTCTAGATCAAATAATCAGTTGCCTTTTGCAAAAGATACATGTTATATTGGCAATGACTGTTTAAAAGTGTAGTCACACAGTTCAACTCCAAGAAACACAGGGAAACACAGCTCTCTCCTAGTGGGCTTGTGGAGGTCACTTCCACTTGGAATATATTACAGCTGTCACTATCAGTATTCTGTAGTTAATGAACAGCTACTTTTAAAATGTTATCTTCCTAAGTTTCAGATGTAAGACTGACGAAACAAAAAAAAATGGAGGGGGGAGGGGGTACGGGCCGCCAAAATAACGGCAGCAATCCTAGTTGGAACCTAAGATGATGGAAAACCATGTGTCGACTTCGAGAAGAGTATCCGAAAGGATTTTTTAAAAAAATGTGATGAGTGGGGACCTGATTATATCCTATGAAACTAAGCTGAGGCACTATCCAGATTTCATCACCTATAATACCAAATTAGAACCAAATCCAAGACGAGGTTTCGCAATCTCAAGATACGCACAGACCGACGTACAGTACTTCGCATGTCACGTTCTCTGCTGTACATATTGAGTACAGAACGAATAAAAACGATAATATTTTTTCGCTATTTCTCACTTTATCTACAAAATAAATTTTCATTACATTCTGGAAAATTTCTGAGTATGACGTTTGAAAGTTTTGTTCCGATCATCTAAATCATCACGGCAACAAAAAAAGTCTCAATGCTGTCATTTCGCCTAAAACATTTCTCTCGTATGAATGAACAACTGCCACACAGTCTACAGTCTAGGTCGAATTAGTTAATTGACTAGCGACAAACTAGCTAGGCACCCGATCAGATAATGACTTGCTAGCTAACTATCCACCTGTCTACTCAGAACTGTCCCCTGAATCTCGTATATTTTAACTAAAGGGTAAGATTTGATACAAAGAACCAAACCCTGCCAACGGACACGATATTAAGGTTTATCAGTTTGGCTGTATTAGGTATTTTAAACCACCAAAAGTTACCAACATGAAGATTTTGCTTCACAGACATTGGAATTGTTTCAAGTCTACGGTTGATAACTCTTCTCACACCTACGTCCTTGCTTTGTTTCCCAAACAAATGATCTGATAATGAAAGGGTATTCTGAGCAAATGCAATACATTACGAACAAATCCTGTTGTCAACAAGCATTAGCGGCAATGAAACTGGCTTGTGTACGTGATTACACCGCCCCTGTACCAGCTCTTAATTCATCAAACTTGATCATGGCCACGACGACTTTCTTATCCGAAATGGACGTCTCATTCCCCAGAAGCCCGTCTCTCTCTCTCTCTCTCTCTCTCTCTCTCTTAGTATCTCTTACCCGACAGGACAATGGTCTCGATCGATCTTTGTAAGAATGCGTGTCATTCACAGCTACCCTTTTCAAGCAAAACGTATCAGGTGAGTCTGGGTAATCGGTGCTTGAAGCAGCAAAAGCTCGGCTGTCGGCCTGTATACTTCGGATATGAAAGAGTAATGGTTAGCTTTAAATTGGAAACTGACGATATTAACACAACACCGTAGAGCAGAATCCTTGTTCAGAAGCTGAAATTTGTTCGGCCTGTCACCTGCTGTGGAACACAACGCTGTGTAACTGTGTGAGATTTTTGGTTATCACAGCCACGTTGCTAACTTTCATGTCTTTTTATGTTATGTCATGCGTACTGGTAAATGGCTGGCCGACGTTTCGACCTAATGTCAGACAAAATGACCTATTATCCCAGAAAAAATTAATCTTAATTTATAAGGAACTTCACAACAGCCCGCCACCGGTCCCTATCCTGATATCCTGAGCCAGATTAATCCACACGAGCAGCACGTCGAAGGATCCGTCCGGATTCATTACAGTGAGTGAAAAAACCAAAAACAAACAACTACAGCACGTTATACTGTACAGTGAACACAATTCAATGCGCAACGATTGGACACCTATATTTTAGACTACAATTAACAGCGAGAATTCTGCAAACAACGAAACAAAACAGATCAACTCAACACTCAAGACAACAAGTGACGGAAAGCCAGCTCCTCCCATATAACATACTGAAGTAAAACAGAAAGCGACCCCCACCGGTCAGTACACTCCGTGGCGCTACAGGATGTGCTCGTCGTATTGGAAATCATTCGACAATACGCACAATCCCGCGGAGCTCTAGTAACAAAGGACTCACTTCGACGTCTCTAATAAAAACCCCACTTCTTCCTAGGAATACTTAGCTAGTAACGGGACCTGATATTATAGCTGATAAACGTCAAACTGCCATTTTAAAGATTTTAACTACATATAGTTATGCAATACATATATCACTCCTTCCTAGGTAACTGATCTGCCTGATTTTATGTATTTTACCGATGTAAACATATTGGGCTCCCAACACGTACACAGCATCTGTTGACTCAATCTGTTAGAAGGCCTGAAGATGACCGTCTAAAAGGTCGAAACATGTAGCCTTGTATAATAAAATAGTTGTGCTGACGTATATTAATTAATGTTTTAGCAGATTAATCTATTCCAACACATCACATTCAAATTAGAAAAGTCCGTTATATTATCATCCTCTCACATACTTCTTATCCATCAAACGATCTGAATGATATTACAAACCATCCAAAGCGTGTTACACGCCCCGCCCCCTTTAACCTCAATTTAATCACTCCAATCATGAAAGAAGGGATTTCATATTAAAAAAAGTAATTTATATGTCCCATCATATCGGTAAATAAAGAGCTTTACGATAGGCTAAGTAGAAGAAACAACAAATAGTTACAGACATTTGCAGTGAAAGTATCTTGGAAGTTGGCGGAGATGTAAGGTCAAGGTGGACATTGAAGAAAAACATAAAATAGATTTTAGAAAAAGGACTGTTGAGCTACTGAGGTGGCTCAGGTTAGTGAACAGTGATCGCCTTTGTTGTCGGAGGAATTTGTTTCAGTCATAGGAAGTGTTTAGTTCACCCAACTCAGATCATAACGCTTCACGTCTAATTTTATGAACTGACGCCTTGGCTTTTGGCCACTCTCACTTCATGATAACAACAGAAGATTTTGCTACAGTGTGAGATTTAAAGTTACATTACGAATTAAATCATTAATTGTAACTAACATAACTGAGCGTTGCCGACTGGTTTCCTGGTCGAAGAACGTGAGCTCCACTCCCGGGGGAATGTGTGTGTATGCCAACTGAAGCGCTGACACACGTGAATACCGTGATCAGCAGACAACACTGACGTATAGTTTGAGTATTTCACAAACACTATTACTATATATGAACAACTATATGAGTTTACACTTGTTTGATTTATTATTTTTGAACTACAAATTGTTACAAAAATGTTACAGTTATATTTCAGTCACGTTTACGTATTAATTTTATTTTATTTACTATATACTAATCCACCCCTTAAATAATCTGTTTGTTGACTAATTTAAGGCTACAACGTTCACGATTTCTCTTCACTGCACGTATCGGTAAAGGCAATTTTTTTTTTGGTACTACAATTTTCAAAGACGTCTGAATTTGGTATTTATTTTTAGGGAACGCAGGAAAAACATGTCTGTATTTTTCGAAAACCAAACTGCGAGAAAGGGCTTCTTTATTCTACTACACGTTCCAGATATTCTTGCTACAGCGCGAAATTAAAAGCCCAACCAAACACTGAAGAGTTATTGGTTCAATATGAGAAATACGACCAGCACGTGCATATACAGTAATGTGCATTTACTGTATTATGAACAAAGTAGCCTGCTACATGTTTAGGCCACCTACTGTGGGCATCTTCAGGGAAGTGTTCTTTGAAGGACATACATAATATCAAAATAACTCAATTTGCACATAAAAATGTTAAGTTTTATGTAATATATCCTTCAAAGAACACCTCCCTGAAGATGGCCACAAGAGGCAGCCGAAACATGTAGGAGGCTACGCTGCTAATAATGCAACACATTCACGTAACCGTATATGCAACTTATTGGTGGTATTTCTCACAATGAAAAATCGGTGCATGGTCATTGGATAATTTAAAACTTACTGGTTTAATTGACAGTCATTTGTTTCTAATTTCCCAGTTGGTCATAAACTAAATGTTTATAACTGAATGACTGTGCCAGACTGAGGACAGAAACTGGAAACACGTCGTAACCATTGGTTTACTGCGAACGTCTTTCCGGAACTTACGTTAACGACCCTAACGGACTTATGATTGCCAAACGCCGTCAGGTTTCACAGTACCTTATGGCTCCCAATAAGGGTTTGTCTGAGAGTGACAGATTTTGAACACACAACTTTTGCTGTGGTACAAATGCTGTTATATCAAACGGTGCTACAATTTCCTTACACGTTTAAATATGGGATCCTAAACAACACGTGTTAAAAGCTGTCGCTGTTGAATTGATATAAAGTATAAACTGAATAATCTTTCAACTTGGGTTGGCAGCCTGGGTTTAGAATTCTTAGACTTCCGGCTACAATAGTGAGTCGACTATTTATACCATTCGCACTTCAGAACAATCAATTCAGTTCTAACAAAAGGACCGGCGGGGGACAAAATCGACAATATTCTGATTTTTGCACTGAAATTATGTTACTGAAAATTATTACAGATAAATCTCCGTGACTTTTCCGAGGCTTTGGTATTGCGGATTTGTTTTCATGTGAGTTCCACACACGCTGATAACTTGCCTATGAGCGTATAAGTAAAAAATGTTGCATGGAAACGCTTCGCGGGCCACGCGCTTGTCTGGGTTGGCTACTTTGTTTATGAACTTTCTGAGAACGGTGCAGCAAATTGAAACAGACTCTGAAAACCTGCAACTGTAACAAACTCACGAGTTATCAGTCGTGTTGGTCACGTTCAAACATTTAAGATTTTTATGCATAACCAGATTTGGACGAATAACTGGGGCAGCGTAGCCATCTACGGGGCCAACAACCGAGAAATGAAGGATCGATTATTGGCATGGAGACATTTTTTACCTTATCCGAACCGTCCTGACTGGCTCCGGAGCCCACCCAGCTTATTCAATGATTATCGGGAATCCTTACCCCGGGGTTACAGCGGCTCGAACGTCAGGATATAAATCTACTCTTCCTCAGGCCTTGATGTCGTGTCTAGGGGCAACTTTACCTTTATCTCACATTACTCAATTTTGACGTTCAGTCACTCCGGAGCCTCTGCCATTGGCCTACGCCCGCGTCCATGCATCACGCAACCCGCTAGTCAGTTCTCACCGGCATGCAACTAGGCCTACCCTTCACTGAGAGAAAAACCGTGACCCTATTCGCAGCACACATCCATTAGCTCCACGTGGTCAGATACTGTCGCACAAATGCATACAGAGTTCGTGATGAAGCTAGTGGGCGGAGCATTCACGGCGTGAATCACTCTTCATATCATCGCGGCATGACAACTGTCTCTGCTTCATTACGGAGAGAATAATCACTGTCATTAACACACACTTGCCGGTTCCAGTGGCCGCGCGGTCTAAGGCGTAGGCCTACGGCCGCTCGCCTGCTGAGATTGTGGGTTCGAATCCCACCGGGGGCATGGATGTTTGGTCTGTTGTGAAGTGTTGAGTGTTGTCAGGTAGAGGTCTCTGCGACGAACTGATCACTCGTCCAGTGGAGTCCTACCGATTGTGATGCGTCGTTGTGATCTAGAAAAAAACCTCAAAGAATGATGAGGAGCCAGAATAAAGCAGGCTGAACCGCTGGGCGACGCCTGCAGCAAATAGACAACGTAGCAGTTTAGGAGAGAATAAAATACCTAGTTAGTCTCCAAAGACTAGGTGGTATCGTGAAAGAGACCAAAAAAAAAAATTAACACACCGGGCATTCATGACCAGCAGACATAAACGATAAACAACACAACTCTGTGTTTCCTCACAGGAAGAAGAACAAGCAGTTCCGAATAAAATTCAGAGCGTACTTCAAGTTCCACAGACTTATAGTTCTGAGAGGGTCTATAATTACTATTAACGCCGCTTAACTTGATTTTTGTAAATAACCTGTACAATGCCGATTCTGTGCACTCCCCGCTTGCCTGAAAACGCAATAATCTTACGATTGTGGCTGCTGAATTAAGCACGATGCATTATCACAGAGGTCGCAGAAGTACAAGGTGGGGAAATACGCTGATGATCTCAATTCTGACCTCAAAAAGCTATACCAACCCTCCCAGAATTCTTCACACAGAATTGTGACACATAAAGCACGCAGCTGAGAGACTTCACAGCTTCATAGAGGCACTTCAACGTTTACAATATTCAAGATGGGTTACCAGCAAAGTTGGTGCTGTGTCTGTTATTGTGGAACACTGGAAACGCATTACTACACACCCAAAGCGCATCGCAGAAAAGACAGACAGTGCAGGTACTGTTTCAAATAGTTTAGTTTTAAAAAACCTACAAATTTTCAATTTTTTATATTTTTGATAAAGAAAGACTCGAAAAAAGTTGTATCATGTCGGAAGAATGACCTCAGTGTGTACGAATGTCTTTGTGATATCTTGGACATACAAACAAACACAAAATACCAGGAACAGTAACACCGAAGGCTTAATTTGCTGGTCGTTGCAGTATAAATATACAGCAGAAACAATGTCTGGCTCCTAAGTTGTTGAACGGGTTCCTACATTCAAAGAACATCCGTCGTGATATGTACCTTGTTACGTTACTTCAATATCCTAAATATACAGTAATGTCGGTCCCACCTCACAATTTCGCGCATCTGCCATGCTGTTACTTCACGCTCTAAGAAATGGAAAAAGTACGGATTAACGTTCACACAAAGTTTCTTGGAACTAAGTTATCGTGTTCTAAGACGCATATATAGAAACACATGAACATGCAGTGTTAAAATTTCACTCAGCCTACTTGATTTTCTTTCTTAGGGCAGTAGGCTAAAATAGGCCAGCAAGCGGAAACAGATACCAGCACCACATCAAATAGCGCGTTGTTCGTCTCTCCGCCATATGCGTTACCCGCTTACACGCCGAAAACAAGTTTGCGTCACAGGCTCAAGCCAGATCGCGAGTGTTTCGGAAACACCTGTATCACTACACGCGACGTCATTAATCTAATTCTTACGTATACGCAGTTGATACTTAACGGCCACATGCTACACGGGCCGAGCCACATTCCGGCTAGGTGACCACGTTCTGGACACACATTAATCACAGTACACGTTGTTTCTCGTATAATATATGCCGAATCTTGGAACAAACACACAGTTCTAGCGCAATTTAGTAACAATCAGTATGCTGGTTCAAAAGTGTAAAGGGGAACAATATACGGAAAGGAGGAAGATTTATGAGGCGACTTTATTTAAACTTCTGAATCTGATTACCATTTCACAAAACTTGTACTTATACCACTGGAAGCTACACCAACGCCACAAGTATTCCTTTTCAGTTTCCCACAAACGCCGACAACAGCATGGTGGATGCAGAACATGTAAGACGTTAGTGACACTATAACTTCGTAATTTACGATCCTGAAATGACGTAAGAATCTTGGAATACGCAACTTTTATAAGGCAGTTCTTCGTAGAACGTATAATAATATGTCTGACGTGCAAAAGCTTCCTATTTCAAGGTTTGATGGTAACAACCAGGGTTTCGAAAAATCAACAGTCCGCTCGCCTCTAGCCAGTAGAACTTATCGTCCCGGGAATAGGCATTTACAGTACAATACACTCTTCCCAGTCGCGGTGTTGCCCAGCGTCGTTTTCGCTATAAGCGACTGAAAATTACACTCGAAAAATTTGCCAAGCGGTGAAAAATGTAAACATACACACACATTTTTTTAACTGTCTTATCGTCCTTAAAGAGCTACTCCTAGTTTTCAAAAGAGGTCTAATGGTGAGACACGTCAAACTACGTGCTGGAATCGTCCTTCAATCCTTAAGAAGCTGGAAGACAATGTATGAACAGTAAAAAAAAGTATTTCAATGACAGAAGGACTACACAGAAATCAACGAAGTGGAATAACTTACGCAAGAGAAAAATTTAAGACAAGAGACACACAAAGAGACTCATTAGATCAGAATAAAATTCCTACACGAAAGGTTTTCAGACAACGCCGCCTGTAATTAATGAGTGGTCTATATTTGCTACAGTCTTGTGGCCGACTGGTAGCGAAAGAACTGAGAAGTGTCGGTGACAAACAAAACGCCGGATGGTACTAATATCCACTGTCGTCTAGGTTGTCGTCGTCAGCGGCCAGTGGACATGGTTTGGTGTAAGCTGCTCACGAGACATTTACCAGGAGGTGCTGGCCGGCGCGGCGTATATGCAAGGAGGCTGCAACTGTAACTTAGCACAGATTCAGGGTCACGGTACATTCGAGCGTTAATTAACTGGGGTTTATTGTTATCCGACATTAACTGTCCACCTGCTTTCAGAACACGGAATCCTTGTATGTTGTTCACTCTCAAAATGAACGTCGCGTTCGAAGTCGGTCCACGCGCACTTGCACAGGCCTATCTGCATGTCCGCACTTGTAGTTGAACTGTGATATCTTTAGAAAGGAGAGATACAATGACTACTTTACAACCTCCGATTGTGAATATTCAATATTTCAGCTTGAAGTGATGCAATGCGGCAAAAGTTCTGTAACTCTGTATCGAATCGTTCCACTACTCCACAACTGGACATCGGGGTGCGCCAGCCGCTTCCCTTCGGTCTCTCATAAATTCTGCCATGAACCCAACTTTCCTGGTATGCATAGCTTTGACAAAGGAATTTCCTTTGTGGTTGTTGTTATTATTATTATTATTATTATTATTATTATTTAGGACTTCTGAATGCACAGAGCAAAGGATTCAAATGCTCTGACAAGGCCTCTTGTACCACCGCATCACAATCAAAAGATCAGTTACGATTCACAATAACGTTATATATGTACACAATGTATGGTAAAGCTATCCCATTACAGGCATGGATAGGTCCTTAAGAATCAGCAGGTTGGGGCTCCCAGAATTTCTAGATAATCGGCACATCAAGGTAGCAAGGTTGTCAGCCTAGAGCAGCGGCCGCCTTTATCCCCAGGAGATATCCCTGCTACTCATTTCTGTTATGGGCTGAGTCTACCCCAGGGCCATAGTGCGGCCGGAAGGATTTAGTCAATGATGGGCACATAATAAATGGAAAGACTCTATAATTGCAGCATCACATTTCATAACAAATTTTACAAAAACAGATTACGGTGAATGTAATTTTGAAAGTTCTCCCTTCAGCTCGCCACCAACAGAGAACTCTTGGTTCAAAATCTCTGTGAACAGTCTTAAAATGGGCCTCCAAATTTCACTCCGTAGAAATTAACATTAAATTACGCATTCACATTTATCTTTCCCCCAAACCCCCCCCCCCCGCTCACCATGAAAATAATTCTCTCATGCTTAGGAGCTTTCATCGCTACATTCACTGTTTAATTATAAATTATACGGCACCCACTGTTTTTTATGAGACGCAACAGTCCAACTTGGGCCTACGCCGCCTCATTGTTGAGGTTTCTAGATAACACTATTAGACATAAATACAAGTTAGGCATCCCCTGAACGAGTAATCAGCTTGTCGCAGACGGTGCTACCTGCACTACACACAAGAAACACAAGGGACCAGCAGCCATGCCTTCAGCGGGATCCGAAACCGCGATCTCAACAATCGGCTTCAGTCCTACGCCTCAGACCGCACGGCCACCGAGATCGGCTACGGCATCTAATACATAGGCCAGCAGCGGGTAGTTAAAATTTACTTACAGAGGAGGAGTGAGTCTTCTGAAAATACAAGGCCCGTTGCTCCGTCGTAGATACATTCAAATACGTTTCCCATAACTGTAAGAACTGACAAGCCTACTCAGTGAATCTCGGAGTCAAAAAAACAGTGACAATTTTGCTTATGTGTTCTACCAAGTTACGAATCTGAAATTTACCACAGGAATGTAGGTAAGAATATACACTTTTTTGATAACTGAATATTGAGTGACAAAGAGATGGCAGTCAACAGGACGGGGATCCTTGCTCTAGCTCTTCAGTGTGAGGCCGTGGTCTGTATCGTGGTACCGCCTCGGCATTTTCCAGGACAGACTCAGGACAACCATGACAATCTTCAGTATTGATAGCACGCTTAGGTGAATAGATCGGAAATTAAGATTTTAATACATGTGGCTAGCGGCCACTAGTGGGATATTACACAGAGTATCTTCACCGCCGGCCTCGGTACAGCAGAGCTGTGAGCTGTGAGCTGGTTCGCTGAACAGCAATGATGTCGTCCGCTCTACGGCGGGCTGACATGCGACCAAAATACTTCCTGTATGCAAGACATACATGGCCATATATTTTTATGGAACAGGCGTTTATGATTTAAGCATCACAAAAATGATGGCACAGAGCTTTGACATTACATTCGTATCGTTCATGTACGGGGATTTTTTATATACAATCCCTGAGCAATGAGAAGAGAAACAAACCTCCCACGTTATATGATTACTAATACTTAATTTCTACTTGCTTCGTTGTAAGTACAAATGGCAGAACTGTAGTGACAAAAGGCATCACAAGTTCTTCCCCAAATTAGTGCATTAATTCATATCCATTTCTTCACGTGTGGGGTACCATTCACCCCAAAACTCCAAAGTATGCCGTGTATTTTGATATTACTGTCTACTTCAAGTGCCACAAATTTGGCCACGCTGTAACTACTAAAAACCCCCGTTATATGATCAAATACAATCCATAACGAGTTAGCTATTTTGTAACGTCATACTAGTACTGGCAGCCTTTATCGGCCGTTAGGGAAGAATGCAAAACCAGGACATGACAGGGATGACATACTGTATATGAGGTGTCCCCCTTTTTGAATCGGAATTCTCGTCAGTCTCTCACGAACAGGTACGCTTCAAGAGACGGTAGTATTTTAGTTTCACTTTACGTTAACAACAGTCGAGAAATGCGATGAATGCATTCGTAAAAGCTGCATTTGTAAGTACCTTACGCCTTAAGAGCACAGACGGAAGGCTCCAATCGTCGTCGGTTTAGTTCCCAAACGCTGGAACCGTTCCATATCTCGGGAAGGCATTACTTTGAAGGACACAGCAACGACCAAAAAAAAGGGGGGGGGGTAAGTGTATATACCATTACCGACTCAGTCCGGGAACTTCTGAATAACGCTCTCGTTGTCTCGTGTACTTACTCAGGGAAAGGCTGAGCGGTAGCACAACCCGCATCAGACACATGCACGCGAAGTAATTCGCCATCTTCATGTGCAGACCGTCTTCTTAAATCTGCAAAATAAAAGAAACATTCCTTAGTACAAGTCGTGCGGACTGCTATATTGAAACTAAATACAGCCTCTCACAAATGTAAGTCATTAAACATCTCAGTGTCTAATCACATCATTCGCTGCAGAATCTTTTGTCTTCCACGTTGCTATCCAAAAATTTATACATCAATATATAGAACTATAATTTTTCCTGTTGTTTTGAATGGGTGTGAAACTTGGTCGCTGACATTGTGGGAGGAAAGGAAGCTAACGGTACTTGAGAACATGGTGTTGAGGAGAATATTTGGTCCTAGGAGGGACGAGGTAACAGGGAAATGGAGGAGAATGCATAACGAGGAGCTAAATTATTTGTACCCCTCACCCAATATTGTGCGGGTGATAAAATCGAGAAGAATGAGATGGGCTGGGCATGTGGCGCGTATGGGTGAGGAAAGTGGGGTGTATAGGGTCTTGGTGGGGAAACCGGAGGGAAGGAGACTACTGGGGAGACCCAGGCGTAGATGGGTGGATAATATTAGGACGGATCTCCAGGAGGTGGAATGTGGGTATATGGACTGGAATGGGCTGGCCCAGGATAGAGACAGGTGGCGGACGCTTTTGAGTGCGGTAATGAACCTTCAGGTTCCGTGAAATGCGGGGAATTTCTTGACTAGCTGCAAACCAGTTAGCTTCTCAAGAAGGATTCTGCACCATGGAGTAAGTAAGTAATCACATGCTAGTCAACCAAACAGCTCAAAACGAACTTCGTCCAAGACGTCTGTCCAGTTCGGCTGCAGTTACGTCGGGCTGTTTCTGGAGAGTTCTAGTGGTTCATCAGCAAATGTACTTCGCTCTCTAGATGGAGCAACCGTGAAGTGAAGATATGCCAACAACAGACTTAAGGCACAGAGCGTCGTCGACCTCCGCCTTAGTTCCCGGTCGCTAGTCTTAATTATTTCCATCAGAAGCTTGAATCTATGATTATCGACACATACAAAACATTAACCCTTTAAACGCCGAGTTAAATCCCATCTGCCCTTCGCTAGCATTATTCGGAGCTCACCATATTCTCCACGTTAGCAGGTAAAGAGTTAATCGGATATTTCTTCTTCGTTTGATACTACTATAAGTGCTACTAAACGCCAAAAGCACCCGGCGCGGAGGCTCAACTATCACACCGTTAACGCTGGCCCTGAAACCATCATCCTTTCATTAAAAAAAAAAACACACACACACACACAGACACGTCTCGTAAAACACGTTTACAAGAGCCCACTTCAATGAAGGCAATGATCACAGACAGATAAATTGAAACCGAATGTGACCACTCACAAAATGGAGAGACGCCAGGCTTGAAGGGGGTTCGCTGTCCGTTTCACCACACGAGATAATTTAGGTCCCACGGGCTACAGACATGTGGTCTCTCTGTTACACGCAACAAGGCAATGCTCTGTTTCTTTAAGCTCGCCTTGCTGTATTTTCATCTCATCTAGGTTCCCTCTGAGTGTGGTTGCATCTAGAGATCCTGATCTTCCTGGGTATCAAAATCGACATCCCGCTGTGCTCTGAAAGAACCTGGTCTTAAAAGATACACATTCATATCACAACACGAACTCAACAACCTTATACAGACATAAAAATCGGGGGTTTATCACGGCAACACTGGTAAGATTTCCACTTTCCGCAAGCCATGCCACTCCACGTGGAGTTAGTCTTAACCCCCCAAAAACAACCACATTTTGGTTCATGCGCGGTGTAGAATGGGACAGAGTGGAGAAGAGTCACACAAATGAATTTTCTTCAAACGACAGTAGTATTACATGGTGTGATTATGCTTGTTACGACGTTTCGAAGAACATGCTGCCTCCATCCTCATGGAGAGTTGGACATTTGGTTCACACTGAAGCTGAAGTTTTGGCCTGACGGCAGATACATATAGAAGGACGCGGGGAATGTAGTCAGTCACAGCTACGGAGAGGGAAGAGGGGAGACATCGTGTACCGAACCCATTTTGCTTCTTCCAGTCACTTCAACATTCACCTGAACCTAATTCAGTCACCCTGAATATGATGGCAGCACGTTCTTGCGAAATGTATCTGAAAACTTATTATTCCACACCTTATAGTAACCCAGACGATTATCATTCAACAACAACTGCCGTGAAAGCCTGAAACCTTACATTGCCATTATGAGTTCAGTACTGAGCATTTCCAGGTGCTTTCGGTATTGTTTGTCCGATTGCCATTTAGTTTACATGCATCAATCTTGCAGTATGAAAACGGTGTATTACATAGCACAGTGGGTGCCTCGTATTCAACCGCACATACTATAAACCAAGTGACACACAACGTCCTTCACACTCCTGCGCCACCACAGTTCTTGATAAATCATCCTATAGCTTCCTGCCATGTAACTTAGTGGAACACGCAAGCTTATCAAGGCGAAACGATATGGAACAAAAAGTTCCAAGACGTAAAACCGATCAAAAAGAAGTCTTTTGGAAACAAGTGACAAAGTAATAAACAAATACAATTACTACAAAACGTTCAGACAAAAAAAAAATAAGCAGATACTGTAAACAACAGTGCAACAACTTCCGACGTGGGAAACAAATTATCCCAATATGTAGGCCTTGACACAAACGAGGCAGAACATGGATGAACACGGTGTTATTCTTTGTTGTAGTACACAGACTTCAACAAAGCGTTCTTTAATTTCAGTATGTCGAACGGTTGTACGGAAAACCTGTAAATGTACTTCCGTTAACGAGTTAACGAGAAAGATACTGTCTTCCACTATTACGCGAAAATTTCTCATACATAATTTCGCCAAAATCCGGCAAATAAATATCGATGGCATGAAGAGAAATTCATTCCGGTCACACAGCGTTATTTCCACCAAAAAAAAAACGGCCGCTCAGTTTTCCTGACGTCTCATGTACGGAATTTTATGTAAATTGAAGGGAAAAATGTGGAACGTACTGTAAAAATTTCATTTAGGCCTTAAAGTACAGCACGCCTATCACTGCACCGATATTCACGGACACCTACAAGACTTCAGCTGTATTATGTGGCGATTATGTATGCCGAAATTCAAACAAACCTCTACAGACATAAGCAAAGTACACGTGGTAATACAATTACGCCCGTGAGGAAAGTAGGACCGTCGGTGCGCCGATTTTTCACAAAATTCAAGCTCACTTAACAACTTTCAAAAAAAGAACACCTAGAACGCAGTTCATGAAAATTAGACAAATGAGTAAGTCGCTAGTACTTGCTCACAGACCAACAGATGGACATGGTGTCCACATACGGCGGTTTAACTTTCCATGGAGCGCCGAAAAACTGTGACTTACAACACGACGTATTTTGACAAGCCGGAGCAGCGTGGCATGTACAAATACAATTACACAATTCAGCAAAAACTGGTACTTGACTGATGTTAAAATCTTCACTATTCCCGAGTTCTAACATATTTCGATTAATTAAGGAACACAAACGCGAAAAAGAAAACAAGGAGG
>Ga0123354_10004556_pt1 | contig 19663 bp, 10 predicted proteins | sample TergutLab28metaG_2_FD_97872 | JGI IMG/M metagenome (GOLD analysis project Ga0123354, IMG submission 97872) | Labiotermes labralis P4 segment gut microbial communities from Petit-Saut dam, French Guiana - Lab288 P4 | ecosystem: Host-associated > Arthropoda: Insects > Digestive system > Gut ...
ATATATAGCTCCCTGATGATGGTCTTAGGACCGAAACATGTCGGAGCGTTTTTAATGTTTTAATGTGTAAATTTTATAAATTTTATATATGTGCAGTGGTTGGTGTAATAATTGAGTAACTTGCTTTTTAGGATTGCTGGCGTCAGTTACGGACGGTTCATGTTATGCGTTTAAGTTAATCCGTCAACGTATATCCAGGACCGTTGGTGATAGGTAGGAGGGGAGAGATTTAAACGAGAAAACGTTAGCAGCGGACAACGGACGCTAGCAACCCAGTGCGAATTCAGTCGCGTATGAATGTGGTGTAGGTAGGAATACAGAAAAGTGACAGTTTCCTAGAAATGACCTAGTTGTTTTACTGGATATAGCGCTCCATTATTTTATACTAAGAATAAATTGAGTAAATAAAACAACAAGTAAAAAAGAAAATCACTAAAACTGTATGTGATTCGGTGAACCGCACCCGTTTTCCGAAAGAGGGTCACCTACCAGACTGAGCGCGTCGGGATAACAAAGTTACGAAGGGTGATAGTGTAGAATATATAACGGGTGTTACTTTGATGTGGTTGAGAGTGTACATCGTCTAACACTCTATACAGATTGATTTTAATGTAATTGATTCATAAAGCGTCAGTTCCCGCCTCCAACAACACAAACAGTCCGTGTCCATTGTGAAGACCAATCATCTGGGGAAAACGTGTAATAGATATTTGTTCTGCCAAACATAAAAAACACAGAAACTTCCTGCGGTCAAAATAGAGAGTTACTAATAGTTGCAATACGTGGTATATATTTTGTTATAGTTATTACTACATGGTTAAAAATTTAGTTGAGAGCCAAACGGTCGATCATTCGAGCAAAACATGTAGATGTAGGGAAATGCGTTGTAATTTCAATGAGAGATTTTTGACCACAAGCTGCGTTAATCAAATGTTCTTTGCCTGTCATTACGAAATATTTCCGCCCTTCTCATTTGCCGTTAAAATATTAACCCACAGTTATTATGCGAAATATTAAAAAGTTGCGAAATTAAACAACATGATTAGTGTATTGTTAATAAACAACTATAATTATGTCCTTTATATAATTTCTTACTTTGCAAAAGCACGCTATTGTTATGCTCTTGTTGGGTTTGTGGTTGTCAGATTATAATTAATTTTAAAATATGTTTTTGCCGATTGCTAATTATACGTCAGTTACACGTTTTTACGTAGTATAGAATTACACTTGCAGATTTATTAATGACAGCAATGAACATATAAAAGTAAAATCATTAGGTCCATAATTTTTCATCATACGGACGACATTCAAATGTGCCCACTTCAATTTTCAGTTGCTCAGTGGAACAAGGGTAGTCGAATTAGCATTAAAAATGCTTTTATCTGTAGCGGATATTACGGCAGTTTTAGTCACAACAAAACACGGTATGTCGTAGTAAACTTGTTATGTGGGTTTGACTATAAAATAAGCATATAAAATTTTCGATGTGTGTGAAATTATTTGACATTTACAGAGTGTTTTTGATTACTGGAATGCAGGAACATTTCACACCGAAACGTGTTTCCATCCCCCCCCCCGAGTGCATTGTCACGTGTCTCTCATTCCAGATAATGTGTTCCACTGAAAATGTGCTTGTTTATAGTTCTGCAAAACATATTGGCCGACAATATTGCTAGATGTATCAGAACTCTTGCTGGTAGTCACATGTTGCTAACGCTACAAATTTGCATCAGAAAACAGCTTTTTTATCTGTTGATCGTATCTACAGCAAGTATTCCGTTCCTGAGTAATGACATGTGGTCTGTTAAGGAATGGTTCCGAAGAAATTAAGCTGTTAAGAATTATCTAATATTAAGCTAGATATCGAAAGCTAACGTTAAGTCTTTCTCTGAATGTGGGTACAGGACTGCTAATACGGTTCGTGGCGGACTGAGTAAAATTTAGACAGCTGAATTATACGTGTCAGAAAATTAACGTTCGTCTCCATATAAAAATGAAAGAATGTTTCTGTAGGTTGCAAACAGCTCGCAGTTGGCGATATCTGAATTTCTGTAAACGTTGATGCTGAAGATTCGGATCTTCTGGGGTACGGCGCTGTTTCTTTGTGCGAGCGATTCCCGACGTTTCCAAGGTTGGTATTTCCTAACGGATTCATTCCATAAGAACCGAATCTTCAACTTACAGGTTCCTAGCCTGCTTACAGTTATCGAAGAATATGACGGGAAATAATTCACCATTTTCTCCTCCTGGAACATTTTTTGGATGGTTAGTTACCTTCTGCAATTTTAGATGGTTAGTTACCTTCTGCAATTTTCCAATAGGCCAATCTTTATTTAATTTTTTTTTCTATGTCAAGGTTTGAAGCATGTTCCATTGTTACCAACACAGTTCAGAAGCTTCAAACCTATTCTTAGCTAAATATTATTTGAGCAATGTGAATAAAGGAGGATAAGATGGCCGGAGCGTGTGGCACCCCAGAGCATGTATGCATACATAATTTTTGTTTAAAAGCATGAAGCAAATGGGGCGCTTGGAAAGCGTGAGCTAAATGAATCGTGATGTTTAAAATGGGAATTAAATGAAATGGCAGGATATGAACTAGTTTAACCATTTTAGGGCGAAGTCTAATTAATTTTATTTAAAGACCCAGTTCGTACCGCGCAGTAAATACTTGTCTCCTCAGTTATGAAGAAAAAAAACAGTCGTTGAGTGCTATATAGGAGGAACTTAAGTGTTTTTGTCTGAGATGCATACAAAACAAATAAATACTCTGTGGGCAGAATATAGAATTTTTTAACCTTAAACCTAGTGATACATACACTAACCGCTAAGCTTAAATAGGTTAATCTAGATCAAGGTAGGGACAATTGACGGCTCTTCTGAACGCGGCCAGGAACCTCCATCCGTATCCCATACAATGCGGAGACCTTGTTTACTAGCTGAGAAAGTACGAAATTCTACAGCAGGGCTCTGTTCCCGGAAGTAACAGAGATGTGTCGTTTAGTGACGTTTGAGGAAAAGACTGCAATTTGTTGTGAGAACCAAATGAGAGAGAGAGGGAGAGAGAAAGCGACATATTCTGAGGGTGATTTGCCTTAACGCCTAGCTTAAAATCGCGAGATGCATATGATTATCACAGGTATTTGAAATGCGAAAGTGACCGGCTGTACGTGTGTATGATAACAGCGCTGTGGTAAAATAGGCGTATCACGTAAGTTGATTCTTCATGAAAATGAGATGAACGCCCTGTTTGCACTACTGTATTCAACGCATAAAGATTTGTTGGTCAGGGTCGTCTTGTTGTGCCATAACTCAAGACCAATCTTGAGAACTTGCCAACGGAAAACCCATGTAGTGCCCAGAAACAGTGTCCACTTACAGCCTTCTACGTAGTGTTTTCATGACTGGCGCTAATGGCAGGCTTATAACACTACTTTTGTATTTCTAGGCGTTTATATTCGATACAGATATTAATGTCTTTGCAGCACTTTTTGGATCAATATATCTGACCTTTATAAGCTTAATGAGATTTTTTGTCACCTTAAGGTGGAAAGTTTATTGTGCTTTGTAAGAATAAGACGCTGAGTGGAATGTAATTACGAGAGGGAGAGTAACTGGAGGCAGGAGAAATTTATGTAATTATGAGTTTCATAATATAGATACCGTGCGTAGATTATTTTTAGGGGCGATAAGATCAAGGACGCATATTTACAAGTTTGTGTGGGAGGGGCAGCACGCACTGAACCGAAGAAAAATGCATACAGAATTTTAATTGGGTATATTGAGTGAAGAGAGGCGTTTGGTGGACCTAGGTTTAAAATGGAGGATAGTATGAAAAATTGATTTTAAGAAAATAGTTGCCGAGGGTGCGGAATGTATTCACGTACCTCAGATGATTGCAGAGTTTCGGATATTTGTGGAAAATGAACGAACTTTCCTTTTCACGAGAAGGGCGGCTGTTATTTTCTGAAAATTTATGTTACTGCACGGAGACATTGTTGTGTCAATTGCCTGTAATAATAAAATACTTTATTGAAATATCTATGAAGTTTACGTAATATAAATCATTTATTTATATGCTGCGGATTTTAAAATTTATCTTGTAGTTTTTTGTGTAGAAGTAATGTACAACTGTAGGGTAAAATAATTTGAATATGTAATCTCGTCTGGATGAGTAGAGGTATAGGTTGCTGGAATTGTGTGTGTGTGCAATTCTCCTACCTTGTTTTCAGAATAGTTTCACGCGCGCATTAATCCATACACGCATAAACATTTTCCTTGTATGTGTATGTTGCATAAATTCTAATTTAATATGTAACGCCATCTCTTTACGATGTCTTCCACACATCACAGCTTTATGACATCAACATGTTACACTCTAAAATGCGCGTGCCCTAGTATTGACATCATAACTTTACAATAGTTTATGTCATGATGCTGGACAACAGGGAGGATATTGTGTGCAGATCCATGTGGGTGCTTTAACACACTGTACGTTGACATATTCATGAATTCTGTCAGCCACCCATCTAGGATGAGGGGCCTACCTAGCTGCTATACAGAACAATATCAAATCTGAACACACGGAGGTGAGGCAATACACATAGACAGGCTACACTGAAAACCTAAATGCGCAAGGTTTTAGTTACTGTACACAGGAATTGGAGAAGCGTTGCGAAACAAAACACCACAGGACAGTATTACATGCAGAACCGTTCGCTCTAGTACCCAGTAGTGCTTTTGGATACTGTCGTGTCGTGTCGTGTCGTGTGGTACGGTCCGCACTGAAGTTACATAGGGCCTGCTTGCACTGCTGACTGTTTGCTGCCTCCATCAGAATACACACACACACACACACACAAATAAACAGTAAACCCCAGGTTCGATGCGATGATGGCTAGACGTAATGTGTTATTCCAATGCAAATTGGAACTTGAAAATGGAGCGCAATTGGATGAAGTGTCGTGTCCAGGATGTAGGGTGAGGAGTAGTGCTGTGTAGAGGGAGATGTTTTGCCTAATGGATTCCAACGTTGGTCATGTTAACACAGGAGGAAATCGAGAGGACAAACTGGTGATTATTAGTCGTGGAGGTGCAGTTGTTTCGGAACAGGTCAGGCCACAAAAATGCAGACGCATCCTTGCAAACCTCAGGTATTATAAAGACTACATACCGACATGCACAGAGCATCACATCTGTGCTATTAGAACATCCAAATGACACTACTGTGCACATTTGGTATAGTATCAAAACTGTCTGCCTTTTGTTAAGACAACGGCACTGGAAAAGGTAAAGATGCCCCTGTTTACGTCATGAGGCTTGTAGTGGGAGGAGAGGTACATATCACTTATTGTTACACTCCACACTTGTTGGGGTTCAATGGTCGACGTCACGCCCCAACTACTTTTTCTTGCGGTAAGTTCCTCCGTAGTCGATGCCAGTGGCCGCGCGGTCTAAGCCTTGGGTCTGCGGTCGCTTGCGGATTCGAATCCCGCCGGGGGCATGGATGTCTGTCTCTTGTGAGTGTTGTGTGTTGTAAGGTAGAAGTCTCTGCGACGGGCCGATCACTCGTTCATAGGAGTCCTACCGACTGTGGTGTGTCTAAGTGTGATTGAAGAACCCCATAGAGGATGTCTAGGCCTACCAGGGCTGTCGAAACATGATAAAAAAAAGTAAGTTCCCCAAGTAGTCCTTGAATGTTTCATGATTCCCAGAGCCGATCTGGACGTTAGAAGAAACGTGTCGTGCTCATGACGGCACTCTACCACTCTGATAGTTCAGTCCGTAGTCTATAGCATAATAATAGTTAACAAAATTACCTGGTGGGACAGAAGTGAGGCGAAAGCATTATGGAGAGTTTGGCGTGCTTTATGACATTTTCCGCAGATACATCTCTCAGTAATTTGCGAGTTCGCCTTTTGTCGTTCTTTGGCTTGAACACAACTAATAAAATTTGCCGCAATTTTCGTAATTTTTATGTTATTTATTGAAACCCTAATCAGAATTTCTGCTAATACCTCAGATATTACAAGAATATACTTATAAATCGCTTCATATCCTACATGATATCCTAATAAATAGGGACAGAATATCAGTTTTCACAGCTCTGAAAATCCAAGCTATAAAAACTTTAAACACTGTTAAAAGGAATGGATGCATCTTTATGAGAATTAAAATTTCTCCCACAATTTTGGTTCACATTTTCCGCTCAATAAACACAATGTAACTGAATGTCAGTTATCACTCTCAAACACGCCTATGTCAGAGTCCGAATGTCTGGAAGAAGTGACAGACGCAGTGTTGTAGAACTGCTCTTCCATGTGTTCTTTTTGTAACGGTGTGCTTCTTTAGATAGCAGCTTTAGGGCGTCTAATGGTACGTCCATGTGTTTGAGAAACCATGTGTATGTTTAGGCCAAAAGTGTTACTGAATCAACCAAAGCACTAGCTGATAATTGCGTCCACAAAATGAATGATATATTGATCTTATAAGATCTCTCCCTAGGAACATGTTTAAAATTTTGAACTGTTTTTGTTTTAAATGGAAACATAGATTTTGGTATAGAGTTGTCTGAAAGTAGGATTCTCTTATTTACTGAGATGTAGGATCTTCCATTCAGTAATGTCCTTTACAGATCTGTCTCAGATTGTTTAAATAGGTACAAGGAATAGTTAAATGGGTCACGTGGATCAGAGTCCATCTTGATTCGGTAGCTAGACAAGAAATTTCCAAGAATTCGCAAGTTCATTTCTGTAATTAATAATCCCGCTATTAATGTTGTTATAAGTCAGTTGATTCCGGACTAGGCCTTCACTTTAGGCCTCTGTTAATAGTATAAACGAACATAAGCCTATGATTTCAAAGTGTTTCTTTACCTTCAGTTCTCGGACTTAATTTACGATAAATTTATCACATCTTGTAGGGAATTTAAAGGGTTATTCGATTAGCCTTCATATTTCTGCGAATGGCTAGTACTACGGAATAGGCGCTGTCGAAAATAATGTTATAGGGATCTGTAACGTCAAAACATTTTCTTGCAGTTTTCACCTCTGCTGTAGGTCTTTAGGGATCTACGCTGTGGACACACCACTTCGTTTATCATATTAATCGTTTACTTTTACGTTAAGGCTCCATATTTTGCGATTTCACTCTGCGGGCAACGGTACATTATCTGATCTTTGAATATTGGCGAGATAGACAGACAGATGCACTGGCGATTATTCGGTCAGTAATTGGTCCAATCTATATTGCATTCCGACAATAGAAAATACATACACCTAATGAGATCGACACTTAGCACAAAAATGGGTCGTACAGGTAGACATTTGAAAATATTGCGCACCTCCATTTATACTGCCAAAAAAGGCTGTTTCTCATTACTTTAATAAATCATTCTGAAATATCAAAGTGTCAATGACCAGTAACGTAATTTTGGCAGTAATCGCAATTAATTAAACGCAGCTTTAAGAAGGCTAGGTTTGCCCGAATAACACTGTGCGGAAAATGGAAATGGAAATTGTCTCACGGTGATACCGAGTAACAGCTCAAATAAAGAATTCCCAAGGCCCTTTGTAGTCATGTGAATTATCCTGCCTCAACTGCTCTTGTAAACTGAATTATGTGCTTGGGGATTTGCAAAAACGTTCTCACACGTTATGTGGTTGAAGCAAGGACGTTTTACTTGACGTGCACTTTTCAGTGCATTCCTGTGGTTTGGAACCGAAAGTAAGCTACTGAATATTTAATAAACCTATATTAGGCAAGTCACTGGAGACTGCTCCTTAGAGACAGCTGGGTTGTTTGAGAGTAAAGAAAAATATTTATTTATAGAAGAAACGAATGCTAACCCTTCAACTACAAACAACTGACTAATAAACTGACAAACAAACTAAATACATCAGAAATCCTCTCTCAAATCTAAAATTTCTTCAAAACTTTTATGGATCTCGAATTCTTATTTTATTCTCAAAGACTGGTCCCGGTTTCTGTCATGAATAAGATGAAACCAAGCCACACACTCTGTACTGCATTTCCTTAATGTGCATTTCTGTATTATTCTGTCACGGTTGGGAGCTGAGGTAGCCTAGGTTGTGTAGCGACTGCATTACGAGCTGGAATATCGCGGCAAAGCAGGTCATTTCTCGACACCCCCACTCCACCGTATAACTTCATCGCCCACACAGAGGTAACATTACCTTCACCTTCACATCTACGTTTAGATCTTTCAAATTTAAATACTTTTTTCAGTGTAACACAAGTGTCGATACTAAAATGATTTTACGTGTTCTAAATGTGCAACTGTATTTACACGATCCCCGGTCCCTGCATTAACATATACGCTCAAATTTCTTTCTTGTTATGTCAAATACTATACACAAACTGTTTATGATATTTCTTTCATTTTTGCGGCGGATAATGCCATTGCATAAGTTATTAATTCTACTGGAAATGTGAATGCACACATTTGGCATATATATATATATATATATATATATATATATACATTTTTTACCTCAGTATTTAACCAACTTGATGCACAAAATTTGTTTCACAATAAGTTTTATTTAATGCCTCTACATGTTTCGAGCAAATGTGCTCATCTTCAGGTGGTCAAAATTGCATTAAAGAGCCTCTGGTATAATCACACCTATAGGTGTGATGATACCAGATTGTTTCACAATTAAACTTATTGTGAAACAAATTTTGTGCATAAATTTGGTTAAATACTGAGATAAATATACTGAGATGCACGGTCAACAAAACGTCAAAAAAATACATGCATACATATATACATATATGGATATGTCTGTGTGTGTGTGGGTGTGCGCGTGCGCGTGTGCTTGTGCGTGTGTGCGTGTGCTTGTGTGTGTGCGCGCGCGTGCTTGTGTGCGCGCTCGTTTGTGTGCGTGCGTTTGTGTGCGTGTATGTGCGTGCGTGTGTGTGTACGTCCACTTGCGCAATGACGTTACCGTTTAGCAAACTCGGATTGTAGTTTAATTATGAAGCACCATAATACGAAATGTAATAGGTTGTGCAGGCACTTTTCATCTACTGTGATCTGAAATAAAGCAGGATTTCTGTTGAGAGGTGAAACGTGACATAAATATATAAATAAGTAAATTTGTCTCTTTGAAACAATAAATATATCTGTGGGAGTGGAATTATTGCTCCACTCACTTTTAATATCGACACTATACGGGGGGGGGGGGTTGTGGATAGTTTCAAGACTTGTCCTTTCGCACCTCCTTACCCCACACCACCCCCCCCCCCTGGGAAAAGAGAGCGTAGGAAGCTGAATGCGTCCAACAACGAGTCTGGACGTTATGCAAAAACAATCAATCTCATGCAACTTTCGGGCATAAAACCACGATTCTTGGTACGTCCGGTCTATACCCTAATCATTAGGCGGTCTGAGCTATCCCGGAACATGGACAGATTTACATGAAGGGCTGAAATCTTGAATTTGATTTGATTGACATGACAGTTAAGCGAACAACAAGGGACGGTAACGGAAATGATTAGTGCAGTCTCTAATGTACCGAATCATATCCCATTTGTAATTACTCTTCTCTTATCAATTCACATGTCGGTGTCGTCTGCTTGTAATGTAATCGTTAATAATGTAAACAGCGAATGACACGAACGGTGGTTTCGTTTTTGCAACCATTTTACATCCGGTAACAACACAGCCTGAGTGTCGTTTTACCCCTTCCAACCTTTCTGCTTTTCCCTTTGTACCATCACCGTTCGTAAACATATAACCTTCTGCCACCATATCCGATGAAAACAAGAAAAAAATCAATGCAATAACGAACCTAATTTGATTAAATTCTCCGAGTGTTGTACAGAAAGAAACATACATTGCCTATTTGTCATTGTTTTGATTGGCCTGGAGCACTTCGCGTTAAAACGATTACGTCGGCCCTTTCATATCTGCACAGTTCCATATAATCGCATTAATAACGCATCGCGTCTCTGTTGATGTATGTTCCCTGATACAAAATTTGTATCACTCTAATTTATTATTGCTTTTACTTCAGTCCCGAACGAATGGTATTACTGTTCCACAATTCGTCACACCGGGAATCAGAAAAAATAAAAAATAAAAATATATTTTTTTTTACTGAATTTTTGACTTTACAAAATTTTAGAATAACGATTTTTGTCTTTCAGGATTTTTACCTTTGCAGTGCGATTGATTTGGACATTGCTGTGTGCGCTGTGACATATGTGTAATAGTAATTAGTAAGCACCCACATAGAATTTGTTAATATGTTGATGGCCATTGAAATGTGCACGTGGTTTCCTTTGTGTCAGCATTATTAACAGCTAACGGGGAAATAAAGTACGAAAAAGGAGAACATGTTTTACTGTTCGTAGCATTGACCACTAACGAAGTAACTATAAAATGAAAGGCTTTGTGATTGGTCATATCAACTGAAGAGTCATTCTTGTATGATAGAGGATAGGGATCATACTCACAAATATAGAAAACCGGTTAAAAAATAGTATAGAGGAATGTTATCTTTTGTATGGTCATTTTTTGGCCATAGACCATAGGAAATCTGGAGCATATTTTGTGATAGGTAACAGTTCCCGGAAGCTAGAATATCTCATCAGAACTTCGGCGTTTTCCAGTATTCGTGCAATGAAGGATTTTCGTATTCAAACCGTAATGAAATTCTGCTGATGGTTTTGACCGGAGTCTTGTGTTCCGAAAACGTCCGGCGCTCTGACGCGTGTGTTTAACGTGTCTACCTTACGTCACAGGTCCTTCTGTTTTATGGGACTCTCGGCATCGTACTTTAGGTACTTGGTAGCAACAACTTATTTGACAAGGGGATCTACTTTTCGAAAGTTTCTCTATTCAAAGTACAAAAAAAAAAAAATAACAAGACAGGCAATGTACGTATTACGTAACACTGAGGTGCGTTCGTGCAACCGTTGTTGCAGTGGAAAAGTAATGAGTATTACTCTACCTGTTTGTGTCTTTGTAGCCTTCGGTATCCAGCATGCAACGCGCAAGCGCTATATTGTCATCTGTGGCCTTCCCCGTTCTACAATATTTTCCCACAATATCACAAAAAACGACACGATTTTAGAAACAAAATTGTTGAACATACAGTGTGTGTTCCGAGTTTCTCTACGACGTTTGTCTGAACTATTTTTCATTCTAAAAATAATTGAGCGCGATAGGGCCGAAAATTGATGTAGGTTTTTATTGTAAATGACTCGTTATTCTTGTCAGATTTTAATAAAAATTGATTTTTTCTCGACATTGTTTAAAAATCTTCAAATATCAAATTTCATGAAAATCCAGACGAATGGAGAGAACGAAGCTAATAGTAGCTTTTGCAGTTTTGCGTACGCACCAAAAACACTTACCTCCATGCTCACAGTCGGATCAGATCCCATTGCTCGAACAGTACGGAGAAGTACTCTACTTTGCGCAGCTGTCTTGACCGACCCTCTGTCAATAAGAACAAACACACTGATGCAAACCCTTATTGTAACTATCTTAGCCTAGACGTTTCGTTCATTTTAAAAAAATCTTAGGATACCTGAGGATCAAGTTTTAAACACTCCTCTGTTACAGGCATACATTATTAGCTTACATTTACAGATTTTTATACTGTTTATTAAAACCTCTGGATGTGTATTAATATAATAATATTCACATACTCTCTATATTGTTTGTTATCATTAATTTTGGCGGGGAGTAGTTGTGTCAGTAATGCGAGTATTAAAATGGATTTTAAGGAAATAAGTTTTGAGTGGGGACATTGAGGCTCAGGAAGGTGTAAGCAGGAGGGCTACTATGTAAACACTAACACTTTTTTTTTCAAATTCCATACAAGGCAAGATAATTTTAGGCCAGCTGAACGCCCGTTAGATTTCAAAGTACGTGTCAGCTGTGTAGAGATAAATTAGTGTCTGTATCTGACTGACGTGCGTATGAACACAACAACCTATACAAACTTACCGCTTAAAGGCTGCGGGATTTATACACCTTGCACATAGGGAAATAGTTGCTGTTGATCTGTTCCTGGTTCGCAAGCTAAATTCTCATTCAATTGCAATTCATCACGTATTTTTCGGTTGTTCTGCTGTTTTTTCGCCTGTTATTCAGATTGTTTAAAAGTTGTTGTCCGGAATTGTGGAAAATTCGGTACGTCTTATGTTGTAAAAAAGAAGAACAACAACACCCTCGTCCGGGACGTTGATATTTCGGTAATGTTGTTCACCGTCTTTAGTGTGCCAAGGCTGAAGGAACGAGATGAATTGAAAAGTATTGCCTCTGTGATAAGTACAAAGTAGCAGACAGACTGAAGGTCTTGTATGTAAAGCAGGTGAAGTAGTTTATGAGCAGTCTCGTCTCTTTTATTCCATTAAACTGATTACTACCCCCTCTTAATCCTTATGTATATGTAATCCTATTCCAGTGACTTCCATCACCAGATTGAAGTACTTATATAACAGAGATTATGTATTGCATAGCATTCGAATAATAAAGGAATATATATATATATATATATATATATACATACATATTTATGCCTCTGTATATATTTCCACAAACTCGTAAGGGTAATAACTCTAGCAGTCTTGTTATAAGGCAAGTGTTTTAATGATTTCCTTTTCTTGTTGGAAGGGAATGATGTTCATGTAACAGTCTTTTGTAATTTTAGTTAAATGCATCCCGTTGTGCTGTGACAGACGTATAACCTTCAAACACAACACAATTTTAATAATATCATTAATACATTCACATGTTTCGGTCCTTAAGTACCGTCATCACGCACCAACATACATGATTCGAGACATCTACAGGCATATTTACTGTTTTAAATCATATATTGTAGTTGCTGCTGGTCTTAAGTACCGAATCAAGTAACATTTATTGATGATATCTTTCAACGTTTGTTGTGTTTGACGTTAATATATATATATATAAATAATACTAATATTGGTGTATATATATATAAAATACTAATATTAGTATATATATATATGCACTCGTACATACCAATATTATTATTTTATACCAATATTATTATTTTGTAAGGTGTATATACAAATAATACCCTAATAATGTAAACATTTAAAATGACTTTCTTCTGGAATGTGACGCCTTATAGCCTTGTAGAATATTTCCGACTTTCCCGAGCAGTCGACGTTTTCTTGTACGGGGGTAAATACCCCCTTTTTGTATTCTTTCACGAGACATTTCTGTACCCTGATAGTCGAGGCAGTAGGATTCTCTGAAACGTCGGTACTGGGATTATTCATTGTGTTTCGCGGTAGGAACAAATGGCGGACTTCCATGAACACGGTAATGGCTGATCGCTGTTCATGAAATGCCGTGAATTTTCTTGGCTAACTTAGAAACCGTAAACTTGTGTAGAAGGTCTGTGCTGTACGGATTTAATTAGTTATTTGCAAACTAGTTAGTAGTGGAATTTTAAGTAAGTTGTGAAACATTTTCTTATTTTAAGACATAAATTTTCAATTTAAAACTCTAACGAGGCCCGTCTTTATTACTTAAATATTTGACATATCGCGTGAGACACGGAAGCACGTTTATCTGCTTCTAAGACTTGCCATGAGTCCTGTCGTTGGGAACCAGGAAATGACGTAGAAGAAACGGAAACGACGTCTCTAATTAGCAGCGGAAAGGAACTGTGTTCCACTACAGCGCTCTTGTGCTCTGTAATAACATTCTTCTTAAATGATAATAATGAAGAGACTAGAGTCTGAACTTTTCCTACACTGACTAGAATATTCCTTCAGGCAGCTTGTAGAATATGGTATTCTGCAACCACAGGGATTGATTCGAATTTATTTTTTAATAAAGACGTCACCCATTTATCGACCAGATTGCCTTTAAAATAAAGTGTCCTGGAGTAATGGAATTGCTTCACTCTTCTGTAATACCCTTTCATATTCTAGCCTCTTTAGTGGGACATTAAATTTAATACGCCGTAAAGAGCAGACAGTGGATTATATCTCAAACTAATTCATATTTTAAAAATTAACCTTAGTACCATCGGACTGGTTTTATGCCACTTAGACTCGATTATATTGTAATCGGCAGTTCGTGTTCGAACCCTGAACACGTCGATTATGAGAATGAATTATTTATTTTTGGCTTGCTAATTGGGGTGTTGTGTAATACCTCTAGCTATAGAAATTAGGGGAAAGAAGGTAGTTTGGACGGATGGTGAAGACATACCTCTTAAACGCGGCATGGAGGGGCATGTCGCGGTGTTTCTTTGTGAGGTTCTATACTTAAACTTTCTTGCTATCATGATTGGTCCGGGGGGGAAGGTTAAGTAGTAACCCGCCCCGAGATATTCGTTTATTGAAAGCCTTTGGTTGCCGAACTTAAATTAGAGCAATCCGCCGCTCCGTTTGGTTTATCCAGTTAGTTTTCAACTGTAAGAAGTTAAGTTGGCCTATTGGGGACGGCAAAATTCACTTTTCGGCCATTGGGAATATACCAGAATCAGGAGGGAAGATTTCTTATTAGGGTGGCCGAGGCCGCTAGCTCGAATGCAAGGACTGTTCATGGTAGGTGGGAGACAGGAGGACGCTTTGCTTGATCGTCTTACAAAATCTTAGTATGCCACATCAAAATTTATAGTCCGAATTGATATATACTTGCATGAAGGTATCGCAAGGTCTACTATCATATGCTGTAGCTTTACCGTTCATGAATATTGTGAATTTCAAATTACTTATTAACAATTCTCACTTGTGAAACTGAAACTTAAACGACGTTCATATAATGCTGAAGTGATCGCTTTCACTTGCCGTGTTCAACAATAAATGCCAGCAAATGTTGTTAAATTCGTGACGTCACCCTGGTTCTGGAAAGAAATCACCAACAAATCTGTGAAACGTGTTTCCGTGAGTGCGTTGGTGACGTGAATACTGGCGCCGCGATGCCTCTACGTAATATTTCCATAGAAGGTAAGATCCTACTTCGCCGAATCTGACCTACCCCCCCCTCCCTCCCCCCCCCCACACACAGAAACAAACACAACCAAGATGAAAGGTAACAAATTTCATTTATAATTAGAGTCGTGTCCTGAATTAAAATGATGTGGCCTCATAGTTTTGTCTGCTACATGATTTCACAGAACCACGTGGATATCACGGATATATTAATCAACAGACATTTTTGAGATAGACGGCTTTTATATAAGTCGTGTTTGGCTGCCTAATAATAAAATTAGAGATGGAGAAAGACAGGAAATCTCTTAGCTTTATAAGGATTTTGTATTATCGTTTTATAGCTGCAAATGTGAAGCAACTAGGATTGGACGGAGGCATAACCTAATATTTACACCAACGACTGATAAATGTTTTCTGCTTTAGAAGGTAGTAGTACTCACTATTTGATTTTCGTAGATTTGTCTTGACTTTCAAATAATCTCTACACTTAATTAACCACTCTTTTATAATTCACCGTTTAATGAACTTTTCAGTTAAATACTATCCAGAAACCTTAATTTTTTTAACCTTTAAGTTCTGAGTTTGTCCGTCCCAGTGGCCGAGCGGTCTAAAGCGTAGGTCTACGGCCACTCGCCTGCTGAGATTGTGGGTTCTAATCCCACCGGGGGCATGGATGTTTGTCTGTTGTGAGTGTTGTGTGTTGTCAGGTAGTGATCTCTGCGACGAGATGATCACCCGTCCAGAGGAGTCCTACTGGCTGTGATGCGCCGTTGTGTGTGATCTGGAAACCTCTTGAATGAGGAGGTCATGGCCTACTGGGGGTTATTGCGCCAAAAAAGTTCCGAATTTAGCAAATATGTATTACCCCTTCCTTCTAATACTGTTTTCACGGTTGAAATGTAACCTGCTGATCGCCACAAGGATTTTTTTTTTAATTTTGGGGTGTATTACGCCACGCCTTCGAATTACGTAAACTGAGGGCATTTACAGAAATATTTCTAGTTTCATTCCTCAAATAACTCTTCATGTTATTTGCTTCGAAATGGAAACCATTACGACTGTATGAAGATGGTAACTAACCCGGCAGTGAGGCATACCTATAGGCACAAAGAAACTCACAACTACCTCCACTTTTAGCCAAACTTTCTTCTTTGGAAAAATTAGGCATGTTGAATTTTTATCATATCGCTGTTTTCATTGCTCGCCTTTAAAACTTTTCAGCCATTTGACTAGTTTTCACAAAAATTAATTTGAACAGCATGGCATTGCAAACTACCAAAATTACTTACTTCGTATATTTTATAATCTTAGTGACAACGTGTAGAACCCACAAAATTTGAATATGCGAGCCATTATTTCCACTTAGTTTAGTGGGCTGGACTTATTCAGTAGAAATGTTATGAAAGTTTGTCATTAAAGAAATATTTTGTAGAATGCCAATAAACATGTGGGACTTAACTGATTAAGAATGGTAGAACTGGAATAAATGACTTAAGAAGTAATAGAAAAATAACTTCAGGACCGATCTTGGAGAATATAGATAGTGTGGAGTACATTAATCTGGCTCAGGGTCGGAATTAATTGATGGATTTTATGAACACGATAAAGATCCCTTCAAATCTATAAAATATTTTGAAAAATTTGAGTGGGGATCTATTCGTTGGTGGAAAACGACTTAGATCTGAGACTGGCTACCTTTACCGTCTTAATAACAAAGAAGGTATGACACTTAGAGAGGCAAATATTTTCCGCTAATACAAAGCTGGAACAAGTGATTACTGTAGTCTGATGAAAGGGTTCCTTTTGAGCTGAGCGACGAGTTCGGGGTCTGGACCGGTCGAAATTGATACTGTATCTTACCTATTAGGAGGCCAATTTATTTATTTTGTTGTATTAATCTTCAGATTATATAAGTTATATGAATAGTTTCATTACGTGTCATGATATATAACGTATATTTTTGTATACATTAAGAAACAGTATGTTTTGATAATGTCTAGAGTAGACAGTAAGCATCCAGGATTCATAGAGGAATATTCATTCGACTACAAGACAGAGGGAGTATGATGACCTTGGTACCTCCTGTTAGAAGTAAGACAAAACAGAGTTTTGTAAAGGAAGAATTTTCGCATGCCTGTGAGTGGCGCAATTTTGTGGGGATTCTAAATTGCAGTATATAATAGCATATACATTCAAATTATGAGTTTGCGTGGCAAAACAGTATTTAAGTCGAAATAAGAAAAAATAAAATATTTGGACCTAGTAACAACTTTATGGAATCCCAGGGAGTTAAAAATAGTTGTTAGCGGGATTTAATATTTTCAGGAAATTGCAGTTTAGGTATTGAGGTGGAAAAATGCCTCATTAGTTATAAATTAAGTTTCAGCTCTGAATTCGGTGTAATTCACTTTCTGAACTGCGTCCAAGAAAAGTTTAGGGGAAAAAAAGAACAAAGCAGAAAGCTCAACGAGAGTTACAGTTTCATTGGTAATACAATTAGAAAGTGAAGTTCCTGGCAAAGCGGAGATTTCGGGGTTGAATTCAATCTGGTAGCAAGAATTCCTTAACCGGTTTATATATTACTATAAACCAATATTGGATTCATTCTCCACCTGTTTACCTGAGTAAATATCAAGGAAATATACGGATCTAATTACACTCTCATACTGTTCCTTTATGCAGTATGTACAGTAAACAAGGTTTGTAGCGGCCGGATATACAGAAAGACACAGGGTGAGCGTCTCATTGTACTAAACTCATTAGCCTTTGAGATGCAAATATTCGAATTGTGAATACAATCAAATCCAACCTGTATTAATAAATCTTTGGTTTAACACTGCGTCACCGCAATACAATTCATCATATTGGAATCCTGCTGCTTATGAGATCAGTTTCCGTATGAAATTATTAAGTCTGAATTCAAATTGAATCAAGAGCTTAATAATTCAGTCTCATATCGCTCCAAATTCACATTAGCTAAGTGGGGACGGAAGGCTATTAGATCTTCTTCACATTGGTAGTTCAACCCACTGGGCGAAACAGGCGGTCGCCTAGGGCGGTAAAATTTGATGGGAAACTCATTCAGGTGGGTGTAAAGCATTTTGAAGATTGAATTTCACAGAACTGAAAAGAAGCTTTATTGTTGTGACGATTATAATTGTGTGGACATTTGAACCCACTGACATAATGCTGCGTATTGGGAGTAGCTACTAGGGGGTTCGTCCACGGTACGCCATCTTGATTCACACATACTTTATTCGCAAAGAGCTTACATAAAGATATGCTACTACCTGTAGCTGTAGCAATTCACATAGTACTAGGGAGGAAGACGTTACTCCACACTGCGTGGTACGGTAGCAAAACTCGCCCAATTCTCAGATGACAATTCCTTCGTAATTTGGGTAGTATCCAAGATACACTGGTGGTATTGGAGAAGCGGTTACTAAGAAGAATACTTAGACTTGAAAGCAGAAAACTATCTGGATGCTGGGCAAAAAAGAAGTGCATAGTGTAAAGTTTCACGAAATCTCGTCATTGTCGTATGTCACTGCAACGATAAAATGGAGAAAGATTAGATGAGAGAAGCATGTGACTTCACAAATTTATCCAGCTTAGTTCTTGAAATATTCAGGATTTTCGAAGAGCCTGCGCAAAATTTAAATACCCAGCAGAATAATTCGGCGAACTGGGACTTACAGATGGGATTTACCCCGGCATTTAAAGGGTTAATTAATAGATAAATTCATAAAAATTTATAGTTGGAAATATAAAGCAAAGTGGACACTTGGAAGACCTAAGCATAGATTAGAGATTAGTACACGTTTCTTAAGGAAACAGAATTACGTAACTTAAATGCGATTTATGTGGTTAGGCATACGGAATTTTGATGGGTTGTTGTAAAGGCGAAACTCAGCCACTGAGTGGAACAAGCTGAGGGACAGTTTCTAGACGTTTTATGTACTGGTAACGTACCATGGGAGGGTGTGCTGCCTAGAGGTAGACAGTTTATGTAATAGAGTTTCTTGTAAGCTGCACCTTCTTGCAGGTCCACTTCACCTAACACGTGCTAAGACACTTCATAATATGCTATCATATTTGCAGTCATCCTCGAGTCCCACAGTTTGATTTAATATTGAGTGAAGCTTATTAAGAATTGAACTTTGAACTTTGTTACGCGTAAAGATGGGTTTCTAAGACACCGCCTTACTTCGCAATATCCACATGGAAATAGAAGTTCTGCAGTAAAACCAAGTTGTGCTTCTCAGGCTCGGCTATATTGTGTAGATTCTTATTGTCGGCTGTTGTAATTGGCGTGTTTTTCGATAAGGAGTGTGGTGAATGGTGTTGGGAAATGCAATTCCTCATGCTTTTAAGAGTTGTTCCTCTTTCTCTCTCTCTCTCTCACACTCTCTGCCATTTCTGTTAGCCTCTCTGTTGTTTACTCTCCCGGTGGTGGTCGGCCAGTTCAAGTGGAAGATATTTGAATTTGCGACCCTGTGTAAGGGAAGAGCTTTTAGAAACTCGGGGTGGCAGATCATGATTCAGTAAACACTTCGCCCGCATTTTCATCCTCAGCCCTCCGCCCCCCCCCCCCCCCCACCCCCCCCCCCCCCCCCCCCCCCCCCCCCCCCCTTTCTTTACAACCAAGACCCCCCACCCCCCTTAAAATTTTTCCCCTTAACCCTCCCAAATTATTTATGAAACA
>Ga0123354_10004557_pt1 | contig 19661 bp, 12 predicted proteins | sample TergutLab28metaG_2_FD_97872 | JGI IMG/M metagenome (GOLD analysis project Ga0123354, IMG submission 97872) | Labiotermes labralis P4 segment gut microbial communities from Petit-Saut dam, French Guiana - Lab288 P4 | ecosystem: Host-associated > Arthropoda: Insects > Digestive system > Gut ...
CCAAGACTGTACCGAAACTGCTCACTCCTGAGCAAAAGTTGCGACGGAAGGAGTGTTGCGCCGACTGAAAAACCTCAGAGGAAAGCGATGAATTCGTGGAAAGGGTCATCACAGATGACGAATCGAGGATCTACGGTTCCCCAAATGCAAATTGGTGTTGTGGGGGCGGAATTTGGGTGCTGTGACGACGATTAAAAGTGGAATGACATCGCTGCTGAAGGGCTTAAGAGAAGCGGAATTGCAAGGGTGCTTCCAACAATGGAAACAGAGGTGGGACAAGTGCATTGTGTCAAATGGGGAGTATTTTGAAGCGGACCACATTGATGTATCCCAAAATTTGTAAAATAAAGTTCTTATAAACATACTGCACAAACGTCTTGGACAGGCCACGTAGATGTCTCGTCGGCCTATATTGTACACACGGACTTACCGCATAAGGGGATACATTTCTCATCAGTCACCTCCGGCTTTCTCTAGATATTCTGTGGTTGCTTAGATATCATTGTAGAAATGGGACTGTTTCCCAGTAGTACCAAAACAAATAAAGCGGTCAGAATCACGTCATGTGTATGTTTATTTAAACATGCTTACTCAAATTCATGGATTGAAAGGGAGGGCAATTAGGAGTTCTAAGGTGGAAGGATATGTGAAAATGCCTTCTAGCATACTGTAGAATACGAACCTAAAATGTAAATACCATCCCAGGAACGAGGGTTACGGCTCGTGAATAGGACATTTGAAGTAAGTGTCCTTAGTCCAAAGCTATTTTATCAAAGTTGTGTGCTCTAGAAAAAACATTTCTTGTAGTCCTGGTATTTTTTAAATTTGGATTAAAAATTCATAACTGTCACACTATTCTTATAAAATGCTCTTAATATAGCATTCAGGATCCTTAGATAAACAGCTGCTAAACTGTTCGAAGTTGACGCCCTGAACTGTTGACTAGTGAAAACAGCTTAGGGGTTAATTGGTCATTACTGGCTGGTACGACTGAATGATAGTTCAGAGTCAGGCAGCACCATCATCAGTCTTTCTCAGCAACGTTTTCAGACGAAGAGATAGCTTACTCAAGCATCGAAAAGCAATTTCCGAACTGACAAACATGATCGAACCATGACGAGAAAATACTTCTATTCAACGTATCTCACGTACCATGTAGAGTGTATTCGAAGGTTCTCAAGTAGCATGCATGAAATCCACTTAACCTTTTGACGCCTAATGTCAACTATAGTGGTCGTACCGCACCGCTAACCTCTAAAGTTACATTTTATATATTTATTCAACAAATATAGGTACCGAATATTTTAAACATGATGTATACTCTCCGTTTTTTTCTCTTCAAAATGCAGTTTGTTTCATAATTCTAACTTGTTTGGTTCCTGTATTATTCACATTTCATATACAGGGTGTCCTAAAATTTAAAAAATCATTCCGGGGCCAAAAGGTTAAGCAATCAAATGCACATCATATATACAAACACTCTTGACATAAGGGAATTCGCTTCTGAGATATAAGATTGTGTCCTTAAAGAAATTTTACAGTTGAGTAACTTACACAGACACGCGTAGCGACTGACAATTACAAGTGTCTGACACGTGTTAATCAGCAACGAGCACAACCCTAGAAGCTGTGGGCGGTACTTCTTTCCACATCGGAATTTCGTTTATTTATTCTAAGATTTTTAAGATTAGGCCTACATATCGTCGGTTAACACTATCACTGAAAAATTATTTGGAAGCCATGTGGAAGGAAGCGGTCGAAGAGTAAATCAGGGTACCATTCAACGTTTTCCTGGACACAGTAAGGAAAGCCACATAAATTTCAGGCAGGAGAGGTAGTCTCGGTGCTGCTAAATGGAACAGGACCAAGCCTTGGACCAGGAGTTCTCACTAAAGAATGTTAAGTTAGGTTCCAGTCGAAAACATTTGGAGTGGTACCGGTATCAAACTGAGATACCGGAACCAGTGTAAAGTAGTGTAACTGTCCTGCCGAGAAAAAGTTCACGTAGCAGTCCGGGATAACGTTTATGCACTGGTACCAGTACCGACTTACGATTAATGTACCAGTTAAAGACGGTGTACTGATACTAAGGTCATCTTATATATCCGTACGAAACCAGCGTACCTAGAAAAACGTAAAGGTAAAATGCCAGCAACGGAGTAAATCTTATTTATGGGCATACATATAGAGGGTGATCAAAAAGTCTCTGTGCACCTGCTTTCCGTATTGAAATCATCAGGTGCACAGAGACATTTTGATCACCCAGTATATAGATATATATATACGTAAGCATACACATATAAAACCCATGAAACGGCATATTACAAGGATGAAGTTTATACTATACCAGTACACATATGCACCTCACTTACAGGTATAAAACTGGTGTAAAGGTAAAGGTAAAGTGTTCCCGTTACAGGCCCGGTGTGGCCCAGAGGGTGGGTAGAGGTATAGCTCTAATCTTCCATGGCCGCGGCACTAGAAGGGGCTGAGTGATCAGCAGCACGCCTCGGCCGCCCTTTACGTCCGGGAAAGACCCGGTATCCATTTTACAGGAGGCTGGGTGGGCCGCAGGGCCGGTCTGGACGGGCGGAAAGTCTCGTCCCCACCGGAATTCGATCCCGGACCGTCCATCCCGTAGTCAGTCGCTATACCGACTGAGCTACCCGGCCCACATAAAACTGGAGTACATTTTTAAAACGAATGTTCTTATAAAGTAACCGACATAAATGAACTGCGTAAAAAATCTACGTATCAAACTTGAGTACGATGGGAAAGATCGGGAGTTTCTTTCAAATTCTGCGTAAATTCTCATTTCACAATATCGAACATTATATCTGTGTCAGTTCAGTCACAATTTTTGCACATCACATTACAGCGCATTCTATTTTCTCGTGGATGACGTTCTAGGATATAATCAGAACTCGTATACTTCTTTAAATTGCAATAGCGAAGTGAGCAATTTGATTCCTTGTATTTCGGTAAGAATACTTCGCCTATGGGGTTTTCGCCATCCAAACCCACTGACACAACGGAGCACAAAAGGTTAGCTCACTTCGTGGACAATGAAATTCCCCATCATAGTGCCCTTTATCGCTACATGGACATTGAGCGTAAGTCTCGCCTACTTTTAATAGCCTTGTGTTTGACAGAGCAGCTCTCGAATAGCATGCCAGGCATGCCAGCATTACTTTAGAATTAGCTGTTCCAGTCACAGGTATGCCAACGAATATTACTCTAAAAATTGCACGTACATATAGTACAAAAAACAAAGAGGAAAGGACGAAAAAAATTGACTATATTCTCTTCAATTCATATAATTGGTGAATTTATTCCGTCCTCATAACGGTTCACTGTTTATAACACAGTAAATTAATCCGCGTACCGAAATGAACTTGGCAGAACTGCAGCCAACAGGAATAACTCAATTACCTTGTCAAGAACACCTTCTTTATCTCCAGCTTCCTGCGTGTGTCTAGAGGAATAATGGGAGCACCCAGAATGTGGGAAGGATGGGAAGAGAAGATGAGGGAAACTTAGGATGAGGTCTGATGGAGAAATTTATTGCTAGCCACCACACATTTTTAATATGAAAATGATGTTACTATCACAAAATTAAGAAAGGAAGAACTGAAGCATATAATATTAATCCAACAGCAACAAGTTTTTTTTCGTTTAGATTTATTTCTAGGAATGTGGAGGACTTAAGCTTGGTAGCCCCACCCCCAAATGGGTTCGCCGCTGAAGAGAAGTGGACCGAGTTCGACCTTCATTTGTACATTCACAACGCTTGGTGTTCTACAAATTGAAGGATAAGGACTGTATGGGATTGGTCTTGGTGGACAGCAGAGAGAAAGCGGAAACGATAAGACAAATTCGTCGTTTTTTATTATAAATTGTAATATTCCCGTGCTATGTGGTTGTATTTTCATTCCTGCATGTAATTCAAACAATTCTCTTCCTTCCGTACGAAACTGTCCTTGGCCGACACAACGCATGATCTACATAGAGTCCTAAAACATTTATACTACTCAACCTATGTTTGCACTGTCTGCTTCATTTGTTCAAGTATTCTCCTGTCAGGGTTTCACAAGTATGTGCAATTTGAGCAAGAAAGATACTCACCTCCAGCAGCAATGCAAGTTATCTGCGCTGTGCTGCCCTCAGTGTAGGGGCCTATTGTGCGTTTCTGCTGCACATTCGTTCCGTTCTCATCCAAAATTGTCAGCTTTCTGGGCGGAACTGCGAATAAAAAGCAAAGGAAATTCATGGATTATAATTTAGGCCCTATTATTACAGAAATTCTACTTGACTATTCGACACCTTCAGCTTTCGTGCCTCTACTGGAAGAAGAGTTGTGTTCATGAACTTTAAACTTTCAAATATTGACAAGCTAGAACATGGAGCCAAGTGCTGTAGTGAATGTGGTGTCCAGCACAAGATATTGCGCAGCAGGGGTTGAATTTAAAATAACAACCGCATAAAAACATTTTCTTTTTAGTGTCCGAAGTATCTTTTCCGAAAGTCATGACTCTGATACTCATAAAATTAATCAGTAGATGGCAATAAAGTTCTGAAAAGAAAAGCGTATCAATCAAGGGTAGTTAAGCTTGGCGATTTTATAACCCGCTGTCATGTAAATTCCACGAATGCTATCTTACAAATTTCTGGAGTGGGAGCAATTATGTCATCACATACACGGATGACCTCATTGTTCTGTGGAGAATTCACTGACCACCTCTGCGGGTGTAAGTGTTATAAATAATTGTACTCAGCTGTACATAAAACAAATAAAGGCATATTATCTCTATTTGTGCAATTATAACAACTACATATTTTGAGATATGTGCTATTTTGGGATTTACGCAGCGCAGAATGGTGGTTCCTTACGGGCGCTTCGGGACAACATTTCGGTCCCGAATCGTCGGTAAGAAACTACCACTTACGCTGTTTAAAATCCCAGAAGAGTGCAGATTTCAAAACACCGTGGCGGAGACTACAGGTACGCATTTTGTCAATTCACTGCCACCTTCGGAATGTTCTATTACGTTACAGAAACGATTAATAATTCCGTAATCGAAGCTTAATGTTTGATAATCATAATCTCGGATATGGCAGAAAGTGATGACACAATCAAAATAACATTAATTGTTACTCTTTTTTTTTTTTTGTTTTATCGCAACCTCGCTTACGTGAAGCCAAGAGAAATTGTTACAGTTCTGTTTACTGCTGGCATGGCACTCCAAAACTGGGACGGCGTTTAGTTGGCCTTCATGTACTGGTACAGCACAAAATGTGTCATCAGTTTACGTCACAATCTGTATTATGAGAAGTTATAAATAAATAAACAAAATGTGAAAATAAAAATATTGCTCCGAATTACTAATATTAATTTTAAACTATTTGATAAATAATTCCTCATATGCTTAAAAGAACGCAGGCAGTAGCTTAGGAAATGTTCACTGGGAGAAACGGCTTTTGTTCCAAAACATTGCACCAGCCGCCCTACGGAGAATGAGAAGTCCAGAGGGTGTTTCACACATGCGAGTACAGAAAGTGGCAAAAGGCAGCCAATTAATGGAATGAAAGTAAACCCCACCATCATTAGCGCACAGAACTTTTTCCTACCCATTATGCTCCATAATATCAATTAAAATATCGAGTTCCCACATTCCACCGCCAACCATTCATACGCTCCGGTTTCTCGACTGGCGCCCAGCCCCATTTTTCCAAAACTAATTCATCTTTAAAGACACCTTTAAGCTAGAATTACGGGAAGAGGAATATATCTACATTTTAATTCACGAAATATACTGGAATAAATGGTTTATAGTCACTGCGTAAAGAGGTTATGCTTTAACTTCCCTTTAGAACTTTTAAAAGAGTTATATCGTTAAAAACTCAGATCGCAGAAGAATGACTTCATAACTGCACAGTTCGCCAATGGACAGCAAGAAAACCAAATTTCAGTATGGTTTATATTGGAGGTCATGAAAACTGAGTTTAAAGTGGAATACATATGGCATATTACAAGGCTTTCATGGTTTATCCTACATCCCTATATGTTATGTTTTACGGAGTCTACAATGTATTAAATGCCGGTCCCAGTGGTCGCGCGGTCTAAGACGTAGGTCTGCGCTCGCCTGCTGAGACTGTGGGTTCGAATCCCACCGGGGGCATTAATATTTGTCTGTTGTGAGTGTTGTGTGTCGTCAGGTAGAGGTCTCTGCGACGAGCTGATCACTCGTCCAGAGGAGTCCTACTGACTGTGGTGCGTCGTTGTGTGTGATCTAGAAACCTCGTGAATGAGGAGGCCCTGGCCCACTGGGGCTGTCGCGCCAAAAACAAACAAACAAAGTATTAAATGAATGAAGCAAATAAACTTAATTTCTTCAATACGTTTTAGATAACATTTCTGTGGTTAAAATACGAACTGGCAAAACTGAGACAAGAAAATAGAGGAGGTCCATACGATTATAATTGTAAAATTTTATTTCAAACCTGCATTAATCTTACCACTAGTTACAGAAATATGAAGTCAAATATGAATATATCACAGGTAGCCACTTGGCGGTGTCTATTGTTGCGTCGTAGTCCAGGGGTCTCAATTTCGATTTTTAAAGTCGATGAACAACATAACCGAGGTGGTATCACTCAGTCTTTCCACATGATCGCTATGCAAGATATTAAAACCGGATAAAATCACTTCACACGGTGCTCTCAGAGCTGCATTAGGAAGTTCCCTCCGACTGAATGCAATGTAATCTACACAGGTGGAAAGTTGTGACCGAGTCAATCAAGAAACAAACGAGAAAATTTCATCGATACACACATCTACAATAACAGTCGTATCATATATTATTCAGAAGTATTTAATTAGAGTTGATACTTATATTTTCTTCCTCATTTTCATCATTTCATGACATGCAACTACATAATGTTCCATATGTTTAAAGTCATACGAATTGTATGTTTTTTTTTGCACCGTACATTGCATTACAATCGTTTAATATAAACGAAAAAATTGCACCTTTGTTAAACTAACATTTTAATTTATGTCTTCTACATGTTTCGAAATCGAGGGTTCATCTTCAGGAAGACGGTTGTACGTTCAAGTATGGTGTAATTTGTTTACATGAACCCTGGGTCTTCGAAACATGTAGAGACGCCAGAAAAATTAAAATATTGATTTAACTAAGGTTCAATTTGTTGCTTTATATTATACGGTCTTACGAACATTTGTCTTGCACACCTTCAGGAATATTGTTAAAAAATGATCGATAATCATGATGCCTCATGCACTTGTTTATATTCTCTCTTTCTGTAATCCCCCTCTCTTGAGACATAGTTGTAAATTCGGCACAGAAAACTTTATAAATTAGCGTGTTATGGGCTTCTACGCTTTTTGGTTTGGTAAACTTGTGCCAACATATCAGCAGCACTGGCTAGTTCAATACCCAGAGTAGAAGAAAAAGTTTTTCCGAAACGTTAGTAATAGTCTACCAAACTGTGTCACATTCCTTAATATTTCTCTCAATCTACATTACCGGGATTCTCTCACAACATTTAGAAAGAGATAACAAGAAAACACACAACCATAATAGAGAATCATGTACCTGCTAGGAGGTGCTCTGCCTGCTGACTCTCTTGTAACTCAACGGTTTATAAACCGTGGAATATTATAACATAAATTTTAACAGTGAATGTGTAATAATTTGAAAGGATAATTATTTCGGAAGGAAAACCAGGACACATAGCGTTGTAGGTGGTGGTCGGGCCAGAATTCGAAATGGGTTGTCACTGAACTGAATATGTAGACCTCTGCAGCTGGGCCAACCTGCTCGGTCAGACTTGTCGTGGCACACAGACGACAGATGTTCAAATTAGTCAAGTTATTCAAAAGCAGTTTACTGCGCGAAACGTGTAGGATACAACAACATCACGTGCTGTAACGCCCTCTGTAACACGTCAGAAACTAGTTTCATAAAAACCATAATCAGCTGCTGCAGGATCTCAGGCTTGTACCGCGTTGATTTTCTATAATTCATGATCGCCCAGTTGAGTCCCAGGCGGGAAATACATGTGTGTCTACAGTCCACTGACCAATATTGTGTGTCTACAGTCTACTAACCTCTGTTGTGTGTCTATAGTCCACTTGCCTGTGTTGTGTGTTTACAGTCTACAGACGTGTCGTGTGTGTCCATAGCCTACTGGCCTGTCTTGTGTGTCTATAGTACACTGGCCTGTGTTGTGTGTCTACAGTCCACTGGCATGTGTTGTGCCTACAGTCCACAGATCGATGACGTTTGTCTATTGTCCACTAATCGATGTTTTTCTGCCTGACAACTGTACAAGTATAATAAGTTCAATATTAGAGCAATTAGTCTGAATCCGAGACCACGATACTATTTTTAGAATCTGAAGAAAAGCAAGCGTAATTTAATGAATTATTAAACCATATAAACAATATAAACCAAAAGGACGAAGGAACATAGGACGACCAAGGAAGAGATGGAGGGACAAACATCATCTTGAGGATCAAGGAACGGGAAGCACACCTAACCCTTCAGGAATATGATGATGATGATGATGATTTAAGTTGTTAAGCATCATTTCTAAGAATTCAATGAAACCCTAATTAAAAACTGTACGAATATTTTATGCTAGTATGTCACAACATGCCTTTTTCCCTGACGCTGAAGAGACTGAACGGCGACGCGATTCCACCCGTCGCCCCGTATTGGCGTGTTTTCGCGTTCTGCTGCACGGGAAATTTCTGCTAGCTACCGCCTTGGGATGGCCGACTGTATCACGAAATCTGTACTACAGGTGCATAAATTTCTAATCCCCGCTGCCAGGGAACGGTATGCTTTTAACAAACCACAAAGAATAGTAAGAAGCTGGTCTGAGGTTCAAACATGGGACCTCCTAGCACGAAACACGGATGCTTTAGGATCGATCGTGACTCACCATAGGATCACTAACAGGAAACCGACATCGTCAGAGAGGAGAGAGTTTGCAAGTGTTCAACGCTGTAGAACACAGACTTACCACCAGTTTTAACATTTAAAATCCGTAAACTCTGCAAACATTGTATTTACAGTCTATATAAGTCTCGGAATAAACAGCGATTATTGTCTTGAACTGAATTAACCAGAGTTTCTGAATGGAGAAGCAACGTGTTTTTTACGGGTTACGAACTGAATTTAAAGTAATATTTAAATTCTTGGAGGATTTCATAAAAATAACAAAGCAAGTTACAGTAAATATATAAAATACGGAAATTCTGTAGAAAGGAAATGTCTTAACCTTTTAAAATCTACTGCTTATGTGATGCACTAAAGAGTTTAACATTCAACAATTGTACGCTCTGCCCACACTGTGTTTTGTATTTACGTGAGAACAAACAGAGAATTCTACCAATTACATCATAAACTGATTTGTTTTTATAACCGAAATGAAAAGTGTTTACTGCGCGGTACGAACTGGGGTTTTTAAATATAGCAGTCTGCGCTTCGCCTTTAATGGTCAAAGCGTCTGAGACTTCAGTGATAAAATGGTTTCTAACGGATACTAAACGCGCTAAATTGAAGTAGAAATGATTAATTATGAAAAAGTCTGGTCAGGTAGAATAAATATTACATATTGTTCTTGTAACAGTACGGCAAGCAAAGATCTATGAATAAACTGAATATCACAAAGGTACAGGAACGTGTGACGACGTGGACTTGGATGGAAAACTTTACGTTGAAACCCCCATTAATGTTGTAAATTCTCCTAGTTACATAAGTAAATGCAAACAATGAATTGTCCAAAACGCAGTAAATTCTCCTAGAAATAATCGGTGCAGAATTCCCCGAAAATATCAATGTAACTTACAAGCAGCCTGTATTTTGCACTGTGTCGGACAACACCGCGCGTGAAGGAGTTCAAATTATGATTTGTAGCTCCATTACGCGCAGTACGTTCTCTCGTACTTAGAGCCGCAAGAACTACAGTAACGATCTTCTGATTATGAATGATAGTAACAAAAACGTGATAAAATGGTGCAGTAGGCGTTACGGTAATTTTCTAGGAACCTTCCAGTTCATAATAATTACACATTACAGTACCTTCTACGACAAACATTATCATGCATATACACCAGGCAAGTTCCTGGTTAGCCGAAAGAGAAGCAGGAAATAACCATTTTTTTCATAACCCGCATTATTTCCTTGTCAGTTTCTTGTCATGTCTCATGACTGAAACTCAGCTTGCTTTTTCTGGAACATCCTCACCAACACACAGTCATATTCGCCCGTTCAAATAGCAACGGGCGAATACGACAATTTCAATATCTAACTGTAATTTCCACATATTATCTTTCTATTCTTTTACTCTTATATATTCTTAAGTGTTACGAGGTCATAATTGCAACAAACGTGCATTCAATGCAAGGGCGTAGCTCGGAAAGAATTACGGGGGAGGGGGGGTGCAGCAGCTCCAAGCAGAACAGTGGAAGGAGCGGCAAACGATTATTTTAAACGAAGAGAAATGAACTTTGCACTCGACAAATTTCAAATTAATGACAGGCATAGAACGGAATTCAACAAAAATAATGATCTTACTGTCTGTCAAGGACGGTCATTGTGACTGCTCGCCCCCCGGACGTCAGAAAACTACCTACGCCATTGACATCATGAATCTGAAAAATCTCTGAGAAGGAAAAATGTTGCAACTTGTACATAGAGACAGCTCGTAAATGGGAAGCGTGAATGCTGCAGTACTAATCGAAAGAGACTCTCGTGAACTTCTGGTTGTTCATAGCGACAAATGGATTTCATCAATCGCAGCCACGTGCACACAGACATACCCATAATGACGTGTAAAATATTTGTGAAATGGGGACAGACTAGTCACATAATTTTAAATCATGGGTTTTCACAGACGTGTTGAAAACCATGCGCTGTCATAGCGTCTGTTTATCAGACACGAATACAGATATCACCTTTCTGATATCAGAAAGTTTAGCCTTTGGCCTAGTAACGTGGAAAATATGGTGAGCTCCTAGTAATGCCAGCAATTGTAACGTGTACTATTTGGTGGCCTACGTTTGGAAATACTGACAGCCCTCTCTTTTTACTTTCTGCACAATGTCTCAACACTGAACCAATCGTGAAAGGTGTGCTGTGTCATATCTGTGTGTAAACACTTAGCTACCAACGAGACCCTAATTAACACTGAATGCATAAGTGTCTTAAGTCTTGAAAACATCCTGTGCAATTAGTCTTGCATTTCGTAAATGGTATTACGTGGTGTGGCCATAAACTAACCGGACTGATGTTAAAACATTTTTATTCAAAAAATTACACAATAGAAATGTTGTCACCCTCAATGTACTCCCCTCCCCGATCCCTACACCGCTCCATGCGAATCTTCCACTGTTGGAAGCGATGCTGCAGGTCGTCTTCTGATAGCTAATTCATGAGCTCCGTCGCTTTTGTCTTCACTGCATCTACGGACTCGAAACTGGTTCCTTTTAATTTAGACTTGATCTTTGGAAATAAAAACAAAGGGCTGGGTCAGGTGAGTACGGTGGATGTTCCAACAAGGTGATCTTGTGCTTCGTCAAAAACTTCTTGACAAACAGGGCGTTGTGTGCCGGCGCGTTGTCTTGTTGAAGAACCCATGAGCCGTTCTTCCACTTTACATCTTCTCACCCTTTCACGAAGGTTTGTCATAACCTCCTCGTAGTAAACCTGGTTAACGGTCTGACCTTCAGCCACCCAATCCATGTGAACAATCCCTCGGATTTCGAAAAAACAATCATCATTGTTTTAAATTTGGATTTGCTCTGCCTTGCTTTCTTTTGGTTGGGTGAACTGGGGCTCTTCCGTTGCATGGATTGGTGCTTAATTTCGCGGTCGTATTGAAAAAAACCATGGTTCATCACAAGCTATTACGTTCTCTAAAATGTTTGGGTCGTTTTCAATGTCTTGAAGAATGTCAGCATAAGTGTTCATTCGAATTTCCATTTGTTCAGCCGTGAGGAGTCTCGTCACCATCTTCGAACACACTTTTTTCATGTTGAAATTGTTATGTAAAATCTGTCGAACAGTTTTCTTATCAATGTTAATTAATTCAGCAACTGCTCGAATGCTCAAGCGACGATTCTATCAAAAATTTCACCGACTTTTTCATTGTTAGCGTCTGTTTTTGGTTTGCTGGGACGACCGGGGCGCTGATCGTCTCCGATCTCTTCCATTCCCTCTTTAAACCGTTTAAGCCACTCGAAAACTTGAGTAAGAAATAGACACTCATCACCATAAACTTTCTTAATCAAATCGTACATTTCTGTAGCGGATTTTCCAAGTTTCACATAGAATTTCACATTGACGTTAACACTTAACATTATTCCGACGGAGAACAAGAACACGATCCACTTCAAGCAAAGGCTACTGCCAAACTGTTTGCTGCACGACCTTGAAATTGTAACCGTGCATGGAGGAGAGAGTACAAGCCAATACCACACACCGCTCGTTGTTGCCAAGTTTACAGGGAAGCGGAAAAAATTAAGTCCGGTTATTTTATAGCCACACCACGTACTAACAAGCAGCTGAGTAACGGTTCTTAGGTAGGAGAAGGAAACATTTCCACCAAGTACTTTGCAGAAATTTCGACTTCTCTCAGTTGAGATTGTGCTGTTTTACCCAGTAGATGCGTTACAGTTTCTCAATGCAACGTGAGGATTCGCGTGTGAAACGGGCTCCTTTGCTGTCTCAGAATCAAATACGAGAAATAGTAATGGATTCGGACAGCGACGAGGAGAAATATTCCGCACCTGAAGACACGTAGGACGAAGAGGAGCCACGCCCACCTTCGCGACGGTCTTCCATTTCACAGCCTCCAAGCCCAGATTTTTCCTCGCATTGTGTGGACCGAAACTGTTTTGCGGATTACCGCACAAAAAATAACTTATAAGACATATTTTCATCCATCTTCCGTGCAAACAGTTGAAGCCTCGACCACAATGTAAGTAAAAGAACATCGATATTTACAAGGTTCTTAAGAAACTTATCTTCTCCATTAAGCATAACATTTTAAGGCGTTCTGATCCATGTCTGTTTCCTTCCCCACAAAATGCTTTTTGTTTTTATCCCACTTTGTTCTCGAAATATTCAGGTTTTCCGAAAAGCATGAGCAAAATTTAAATACCCCGCAGAATAACTCGGTGAGCTGGGACTTACAGATGGGATTTAACTCGGTGTGTAGAGGGTTAGGAGAACTATGCTTACAGTACGATGGCTGAAACTTTGAAGCTCGTGTTTAATTAGGATTTAAAATCCTCTAAGTAATGTAATGAGCTATTAAAACGAGGCCTGTGTGGTCAAAAGAGTTGTTAAATAATATACCCCACCTCTTAGGTCATGATGTATAGAGTAAACATAACGTTGGGAGAAACAGCCCAAATTGCCATACTAGCGGACAGCACTGCCATTCCGTTATGCAAGCCATTTCAAAGGCCACTGCTTGCATGACAACGATGCCACCATAGGTGGGTGAGCAGCCCGTCACCGATTTCAGAACTAATCTGTTGATCCCACATCTTGCGCAGCAAAAAGTAGCGTAATTTTCTTGCAATGATGACGGACCGTATTTTATAGATAATGTTGTGAAGCAGACTGCATTGGCTGCAGAAAAGATAAAGTAATATATGAAACTCGTTTATATTCAGCGTGGGACAGCGACAGATCAGTAATACGCACACCCAGCGGCAGAGTCAGTTATTTCTGCCACCCGGGGCGAATAATCACATGGTCGCCTCTAACATAACATTATGAACGTAAAAAATTCCAATTATTTATTACATTCCTTTTATTTTATGTCAATACTTTCAATTTTATTGATCGAAACAATTACGTTTTTCTATTTATAATAGCCATTTTCCGTCCACTCTGCCGCTCCTTGGACCACGCCACCGAGGAGGTCGCCCCCCCCCCTCCTCCTGCAATTCCATATCTACACCATTGCTCGGACCTTAAGGAGGCTTTTATTCTGTCAATAACAACTGGCCTGGAATAAAAACCAGTGCGCGAGTTTTGAGTATGGCTTTCGTTCTTGTCAATACAATTTGGCCCGTCAGAGTGAAGAAATATTAAACGAGTTTGAGTCTGGCTTTTACTCTGTCACTACAAATTGGTTTCGCAGACCGCAGAAATAGTACGCAGACTTCAGCTGGACATGCAGTGCAACCTGACCTCGGATTGCTGAAGAATGGGCGTCACGCGGACACTATCCGCACACTTGCTATATTATGCCAACTGATTCAGGAGTGTCCCAAATAACTTGCTGGTTTAAAAGTGTTCAAATATAATCATGTTTCTTTTGATACAAAAACGGCTAGCTTTATTTGAATTTTAATACGGGACTCCAGCCCTGGTCCACGTGATTCCAAGACCAAATTATGGTCCAGAAGTGTTGAAGATGAAGCAGTATTGATTTTAATTGAAACTGCTGCTCTGCTAGTAACAACTGACTGGGGTTGTGTGAGGTGAAATAGTTGATTGTTACTTGTTACTTTATACCAGTGGCATAAAGTGACATATGATCGACCTTGCTCTTCGAGTTAATAAATCACACACTTAAGATTGTCATTATTGAAAACAGGATTTGAAGACATGTTATCTTCCCATTTTCTTGTGTGACTTCCACCTTTCTCAATAATAGCCTGTTATCCTACATATCATTTCCATGACGCTGTAGAACAGGGGTGTCCAAAATTTGAGCGGGAGGGGGCAAAAAACCACGACCGTTCCTGGTGCTAGTTTGTGGGCCGCACATGTACAGATGACGAAATACTATATCTACCATCCTAAATTCTTACGGTATATATATATATATATACATATATAATTCAGAAATGTGGTCACGGGCAGCATGCCGAAATTCGACACTCCTTCTGTAAACTAGTTCCACTCTTTAGAAAGTTGTTGTAATACAATTACAAATATAAGCATGATACACATTTTGTAACGAAGACTATATAATTACATGCGTAAGGATTTTTTATTTCGTGTAAGGACAGTCTGATAAAGTTTAATTTTAACTGCACACTGATGAATTGTGGGTGGTGACGGATCAATAGAGATGACACTGAAATTCACTTTGTACGTTTTCATGGAAGTATCAAGTACAGATTAGATCTGAGTCCCTTATGATGGTGCTTACTGTTCTATGTGTATAATCGTGTCTCTTCCTTATGCGTTCATTTTAAACATCCTAGGCAAAGAAATAGTAAAATTAAATCTGTGGGCTACAAGGATTAAGGTTTTAATCTTTTTTTTAAATTGCTCTTACCATAAATTTTGAGAATGTACGCGAAATCGGAAATGCCTTTTAACTACCTTATTGAGCTGCCAGTTTGCGTAAGATATGTACAAACCTCCGCCCATTGCCTGGACAATTAATTTTTAACCACAGGAACCAAGTACGAACTGTTTGGAAAAGCTTATTATGTGAATATCTTGCCTTGTTATCCGCACACTTCAGCATTGTCGCTTTCAAGAAACGGTGGTGACTTTTTCGACGGCTTGTTTGGTTCTGAAGGGCAAGAATAGGCCTTAAAGTAAGCTTAACAAATTCTTACATTTTTAATGATGCAGCCAAGGGGTTTCACTCCACATACATGCTGCAGTCCATTTTCGAGGTAATATGTTTGATAATGGGGAGTTCGGCATACCACTTTCTTCGTTTTGTAGTAGAGTTAGTAAAATAATTTCGAATACATAATAGGCAAATTCGTTGTTATAATATAAGACTACATTAGAGACAAGCAACTGGAACCTTCCCCAAATATCGAGAGGTTGCTTTAAAAGAATTTCCCTTCGTGCGACATAATACTCAAATTATTGCGTTCAGAAGTTTTCATATCTTCCAGTGCGTATGCAGAAACTTTACTGTGTTTAAAATTATATTCCTGAACACTTGCATTTATTTAAATCTTTTCTGCCGCCGCCGCCGCGGCTGCCGCCACCACCACAACCACCACCAGCAACATGAAAACTAGAAATATTTCATCATAGTCATCTTCGTTATCACTGTCACCTTGTCATGGCACAATCAGAAAGCATTACAATAAGAAGGAATTACTCCGACATACATTTGGAGTCAGGCACCCTATCGACAATTTATGTGAAATTGAACAATTTCCTAACCAAACCTTCCATGTTAATTTTGGTAAGCACATAAAGAAATAATCAGTAAAGTGCACAAAGCACATACTCCTCTTCTTGATAGTGATGACAGATAGCTCACTTTATCAAGAAATGAAGAATTTAGAACAGCGGCTGTAAGAAAGCAGCCTAGGAAAATGTCAATAAACTCGCGGGCTTAACAATTACAACCACATGAAAGAAAAGATACTTATGAGTTTATTTCTGGGAACTTGCAGGTAATGGAAATCATGAGCACGACAGTCACCGAAATTGATGCTGACTTTGTCACTCAGTGAGGACATCAGGTTGCTGACGTCGACATTACTGTAAAGTAAATCAATATCAAGATCAGACGTCACCTATAATCATTAAAATGTTACACGATTGTCTTATATTTACATAAAAGTTTAGGGACTCTTATTTAATCTGGTTACAAATGTTTAACAAAATACGCATTAATTCCCTTGTCATAAGAACAGGAAATTTTATATGTTCGTTAAATGTAAATTTGCTGTCTATAATTATGCCTAGGTATTTAATCTTGTCTACCTGTTCTAATCGGCTGTTGTTTAGGTATATGTCAATCGATTTTCTTTCTTTTCGCCTCCTTGATATCAATATAACGTGTGATTGTTTATCATTAAATTGTAATTTATTTTCTTTAGGCCATCTTTTAATTTTTGTCATTTCTATATTTGTAAAGTTTTCCACTTCTGCTATAGTTACTGCTTTTACTGCAATTAGTAAATCATCAGTATAAGCCGTTGCCATTGTCCATTTTGCGTAGTTTAAATTTAATAATGAATTGTATTGGATGTTCCAGTGTCCTGGTTCACAGCAAGACCCTTGGGGACATCCTTTGTTTACTGCCGTCTCTATTCTCATACTGTTTGTTGCTATAAATGCTGTTCTTTCAGTAAAGTAGCTTTTGGTGAGATTGTATAGGTTTGGGGGGCAATAAAAGTCTTTCAATGCCTTCACAACGTTGGTCCCCATGCTGCATCGAAGGCGCCTTTAACATCAAGGCTGATCAATGCTACAATTTGTCCTTTTGTAAGAGCTTCTTCTATAAAGTCCTTTACTGCTATTGCCGCGTCTGTGGTTTTTTTTTGTAGTTTCAATCCAAATTGGTTTTGATTCAGAAATTCGTTATTGTAAAGAAAATGTTTTATTCCTTTGATTAACAGTTTCTCAAGTACTTTCCCTCGGGTATTTAGCAAGCTTATTGACCGGATTTAGACGCGTCGTTGCAGTTTTCTTTCCCTGGTTTTGTTAGGGGGATAATTCTGGCCCTCTTCCATCTTTTGGGGAACCATCCCTCCCTTAAACAGCCGTTATATATTGACGTCACAGTTAAAGGAAATCTTTCAAAAGTCCACGGTAAGATTTTGCTTGTGATGCCGTCTTCTCCTGTTGCTTTCTTGTAGTCTATGCTTTTTATTACTTGCCTAATTTCTTCTGTTGTAAAGTTCCTGTCGTCTTATGTTTCTATTGGTTCTTCTATTGATTTCCTTATTTGTTTGTGGTACTCAGTCTCTTCTGATTGATCGTCCTTAGGAATAAGGTACTCTAGTGTGCACTGTAGTGTTTCTCGTAGGCCTTCTGTTTGTGATACATCAGACTTTGGCAGAGTTGTTATTATTTGGTTACTGCGTAATTTTCCTGCTGCTGATTTGTACACTATGTTCCACGGATTCGTGTGTAGTGTCTTGTTACAATATTGCTTCCAAGACTATTTTAGCGTTTTTTATTCTTGCTTGGTATTGAGCTTTTTCTGCTTGATATTCCATTCTTCGCTGTTCACGTGTATTGGTATTGTTTTTTTCTTTGGTATTTCCTTCTGAATGCAGTTACCCGCTTCCTTGTTACTGTTAAGTTTTCTGTCCACCAGGGGACCGTTTTGTGTTTTTGTATTTTGGTAGGTGTTCTGGCTTTCTTGAATGATTTGTCACACGCCGCCGTCAATGGGTCACTGAATTTACTTACTATGTCTTCCATGTCTTCTGTGTTCGCAATTCTTAAAGATATATACTTGTCTAATGCTCTGTTGTCTTCTTCCCACCTGGATCCGCACACCTGTTTAGCCATTTCTTGCGTTATTAATGCTTCAAATTTTTGTGGTTCTCAACCCTGATTATATATTTTTTACATTGAAAGTTGTTTCTTGTTTGTTCGGTGTTATATTGTCCTATACAAAACTGGATTATTCTATGATCCGAACAGCTTTCCTCTTCGCTAATTTTCCACTCCTGCACTTCTTTTAGTAGTTTGCAGTTGCAAATTGTCAAATCTATATTACTGGATCCTCTGCTGCCTTGGAATGTGCTCATCTCGCTGTCTTCTTTCATTATGAATAGTTGTTTTGATATTAGAAACTCTTCCAGTTTCTTGCCTCCTCCGTTGGTACGTTTGTCATGCCACGTCCTGGATCTTGAGTTGCTGTCCATCGTTATAAGCATACCTCGTGTATTTGTGATTCGTAGCACGTCGTTTAGCGTTTCAAAAGTCTTGTCCATTTCTTCAGTAATGTCCAAGTACATATTCACCGAGTAAAATTTTAAATTTCCTAGTGTGATTTCTACCACTACCGTGTCTTTGTCAGTTGCTTCTTGTATAAGGAGGGCGTCTATTTGATTGTTAGTGACTACTGTAACTGCCCGGCTCCTTCCTTTAGACGAAGTAAACGTTCTATACCTTTTTGTGATTCCTACTACTTTGTCGCGGATTGTATATGGTTCCTGTATTTAGACTACATCTATTTCCTCCTTTTCTATCAATTCCATTAGGTTATTTGTTGTCGTTTTGGAGTGTTGCAAATTTATTTGATAGCACTTAATAATTGCTTCGGCCATGCTAGTAGTTGGTGTTTTGTTTGTGCTTCTCTAATTGTGCTTGCAGGCTTGGGCATTGCTTGTCTAATGAGGAGTGGTTTACACAGATTGTTTTGCTAGGATTGTATTTGTTGTATGTCATACAGTTTATACATTTGTAGTCATTTTGCGATGATGTACATTCCCTTAATTCATGTTTACCTGTACATAGAGGATATGTCTCCTCGCCTCTGCAGTCTGCCAATCTGTGATTATACCTGCTACATTTAAAGCATCTGCTGACGTGTATATAGTCAGCTGCTTTGCAGATAACCCATCCTATGCACTAAACTAATAAACCCACTATCCAAGTCGGCAAGGATAAGCTGGAGACTGAGGCATGAAGCATTGAAAATAATATACAACTGGGCAATATTACCACAATTACTATACGCAGAACCAGTGTGGATAGAATCTATGAAAAGGAAATACAACAGAGCCAAATACATTAGGGTACAAAGACTCATTAACTTAAGAATAGCAAAGGCGTACCGCACGGTTTCGCACGAAGCACTCTGCATTCTGACAGGGATACCTCCAATAAACATTAAAGCTGAAGAGGCAGTTGCACTATACAATATAACAACAGGCAGAAGCA
>Ga0123354_10004559_pt1 | contig 19658 bp, 24 predicted proteins | sample TergutLab28metaG_2_FD_97872 | JGI IMG/M metagenome (GOLD analysis project Ga0123354, IMG submission 97872) | Labiotermes labralis P4 segment gut microbial communities from Petit-Saut dam, French Guiana - Lab288 P4 | ecosystem: Host-associated > Arthropoda: Insects > Digestive system > Gut ...
GAACGAAAAGGAACGTTTGGAGGCTTCCAAAAGACATATGAGAAATAATCATTTAATAAATCTTGGACTTATTGATGAAGGAAAAACAATTCGTAGTTATCTGGGGGAAGTTGGTTATGATTCAACGGGGCACAAAACACTCTATCCTTAACAGTATCTTCATATTTACACGATTTTCAATATTTTACACGGTTTGCTACTTAAAACAAACCATCCGAAAGTTGTATAAAGGTTTAATTTTAGTTTAATTTTTTACCCGATTTTTTAGGGATTCTTAAGGCTATCCTACATTTGGGTATAGCAACCCTTTAACTTTTGCGTAAAAGCCGTTGAAATGGACGTTTTGCGCCATTTTTGCGTGGTAATTCTTAGCCACAAAAATACACTTTTTACCCGAATTTAAACCCCACTTCTCCCCCCCCACCCAAAAACCACCAAAATAACCCATTTTTGTAACAGACGGACAACAGACGGACGTAACAGACGGACAACAGACGGACAAAATGTGTGTAAAAACACACGCGAACACCCCCCCCGAAAGTACATTTTTAATCGCGTAAACCGCCCAAAAATGCGTTTGAGATGGGGGATAATACACATTTTACATACTAATGAAAGTATATTAAAAATCTTATTTACAATGTTTTATGTTTATTTTGCGTGTTTTTGTGTGTGCGCGCCGCGTTTTATGCCTGTTGTGAGGGGATGCGCAGGCGATGTTGCGCGGGTGATGTTGCGCGGGTGATGTTGGTGTATATGATTATTTATATTTTTGCAAAAAATTATAAACATATATTTGTATGAAAATCAATTTAGTAAAACATCCTGAATTTGGCGAAGTTCGCACTCTGCTTATCGAAAAAGAACCATGGTTCTGCGCAATTGATATATGTCAAGTTTTAGGCTATAAGAACGAATTAGATGCCATAAAAAAGCACTGTCGTGAAAAGGGGGTAGCGAAACGCGACCTCCTTACAAGTGGAGGAAAACAAGAAATAAATTTTATTAGCGAAGGGAATCTGTATCGTTTAATTTTAAGAAGCCGCATGCCAGCTGCAGAAAAATTTGAGAGCTGGGTATGTGATGATGTTTTACCGTCAATTCGGAAAAATGGATTTTATATTCACCCTGACTTTATGGATCAAAAAAGCCTCAATAAATTAAAAAAGCAGTTGTCGGAAAGTTTAGAAAACTATTTGACAAGTGAAGATATAACAAAAACAGCAAAAAGATTTGGGCTTGATAGGTGGTATATTAATTCAATAATTTCGGGTTCACATAAAAATAATGCTGTCATGCAAGAGTTGCAGCGGAGGGCTATGTTAAATAAAAATAATGAGCTAAACGCTTATCATCCGGATCGCTTACATGAAGTGGTAAATAAATTGAGAAGTTAGAGCGATCATGTTATTCTAATCTCAAAACACCTACTACTATAGCCATACTACGGATAGAAGTTTTGTTAATTTTGAATGGTGGATATCGCTCGAAGTTATCGGAGTGACATTCGAGAGAGCTCTCATCGGCGGGCTTACACTCGTACAATCTTTTTACAAGTGGTCCCTGATCTGTATCCAACACATACACCTTCCCCCACTGCATAAACGACACATCGGTAATGGGTCGGCAGGCTAATATATCTCCATTGTTGTACTTGGGCTGCATAGATGAACCGGATGCCCTTATCAGATATTTAACACCTTTGTTTTCAAGCTCCGGCGTTATGATGTAATCCTCCTGTATTTCATAACCCATTACCTGAATGTCGCCATTAGCATACCCCGCCATAGCCTCAACTGGAATAAGTGGGATACCCTTTTGTGTACGTATTATATTTTTTATATTTTTGCCGTGATTTTCAATTACTTGTGTGCTTTCACCGGCGCGTGTGTGCGATGGATCATGTCGCAGCATCTCGCCGGTACCGGTAAGCAGCCAGTCAGGGGATAAATCCTCAAAAGCGGATAGTATTTTTCCTAAATTACGCGAGTTAACAGTGTCGCTTTTGTCCAAAAAACCATTTGGAAGCCCCGCTTTTCTGTAAAAATCAGCTTTTGTAATATTTTTTTTCTCTAAGTATTCCAATAAGTTACGCTTTGTGCTCATAAAAAAAATTAGTATTTTTACTATTGATATGTTTTTGTATTAGTATTTATCCTATTTTTGCCGCGAAGTTCAATTAATTAATAGTTAAAAATTAGATTTATGAAAAGCCAGCCGCACATCCACATCCACATTAACCAGTTAATTGGCGAAGTACATCTGCCTTCAAAAGAAGATGCAGAGAATTTTATGGAGAAATTATCTAAAACGCTACAACGTGTCATTACGGATACTCAATATGCTTTAGAACCGAACCCAAATCAAGGTCAGGAAAGTTAATAATAAAGTTTAGATAAATTCTACAGGCAATGCAAAGATCATTAAAACCAAGTTTGGGATTTTCTTCTACCGCTTTTTCGCAGGCAAATTCAAATTTACTGATTTGTAAATCTGTGAGTCCCGATAATGCACCCATGCTTTCAAAATGAGCAAATATTTTTTTATCCATACGTGTAATAATTAAAACCGCAAAAATAGTAAAAATGAAACAAGTTAAAAAAGTGAATGTAAAACGAGGAACCTCCGGACAGCTGTCGCAGGCGTTTGGGGTTTCGAGAGAATCAATCAGCAAGGCTATGCAAGGTAGAACCAACAGCGTTTTGGCGCAAAGAATTCGTATGGCTGCCGTAAATATGGGCGGCGATCCTATTTATTAGAATATTAACCAATAAAAATATAAGTATTATGAAAACATGCAAGGAGTGTAAGTATTTCAAGACGTTGGGCGCAGATAGTGCACGTGCATTCGGATTAAAAAATAAGTGCGATCATCACAGATTCGCCAATCAATATCCAGTTAATATCGAAGATAATGAAGTTTGTAAACATTATTGTTTCCATAAAAATTAAAATAAACAAATAAAGCATGAAACCCACATCAATCGTAGTCATTGAAATGTATCTTCACGACAGATACGATCCGGAATACCCAATGTGCCGGATTATAGATGCAATAGAGTATGTTGTGAATATGGACGGTGCTGAGGTTTATCGTGTTAATATGGAACCCAAAAAGTGGAGCAGTGAAAAATCGGCATTGAAGGATTTTGAAAAATGGCTACTTAACGAATGCGCCGGCAACACCGGCAATTGTTGCGATATTAGATACTATGGCAAACAAGCGTTCCGCAACAGTTGGGTTAGAATGGCTCAAATTATCAATCTCCGCATAAAGAAGCTGTATCTCAAGTGTCAACTTTTCTACGTCGAGCGTCAACTTACCCACTGCAAGAGCAGCTATCTTTTGCATAAAAACAAATCCTCCTGAATCAATGAAATTTTTAGCCCTGTAAGAAATAGTTACATGAAATACATTAGAAACCTGCCTTATGTTTAAATCAGAAATCAACTCCAAATCTCTAAACTCAATCAGCATCATCTGTAGTGTTTTAAAGTCTATTTTAAACCGCTCCAAAACAACCGGTAGTTTTACTGATACGTGGTTTTCAATCGGGCATTCATCGCATAGGGATTTTAAAAATTCATCTTTCAATTCAGGTGCAACCATACGTGTAAATTTTAAGGTTTGACGGCGCAAAATTACACTTTTCCCGAATGGTTTTTCTCCGGTTCGATTCCGGAGCGGGAACTAAAAACAAAACAAAAACATGACAGTATTTGATTTCGACGGAACCTTGGCACTTGAAAGCAGGTGGATGTGGGAGAACGGTATTATTTCTTATGGTAATTATAAGATATGCGTAATGCGTAATAAAATCACCGTTCTCCGCCGCTCTGCCCCCGGTTATCCTGCTATTATCGAATACACTACGTTACCATATAATATTAAGGGCAAGGTTGAGCAAAAGATCAAAGAGGCCGGCGAACTTCCGCCATCATCGCCACTAAAGCCCAAACCGAATTTCTTTGAAAAGTTTGTAAAGCCGGACACGGCGGCAATGGAGTATTTTTCAAGGTATGAGATTGAAGCGGGACGCTTTTTGGACAGGGAGATTGTAGTTGAATATTACAACAACGCCATATTGCTAAATGCAATGGGGCAACTGATGGGGGAACGCGAAAGCACACGAAAGGCAGGGAATAAAACCGGCAGAAAGGATGAAAATCTATTCTCTTCTGTTTTGGACGATTTGAAAAGTTTGGGAAACCGATACCCGCACACGCTTCCGCTCAGTGTAAGAAACCTGAGACCAAAATACAAGGAGTATTTTAGCAAGGGAAAGCCCGACTACCACTCTCTTATTCACAGGAACTACGCCAATCAATACGCCCGGAAGGTTACCGGTGATGTTGAGCGGCTGATACTTTCCATCTATTGCATGAGAAACAACCCTTACGCCGAGTGGGTGCACGAGGATTACCACAGTTTTATTGCCGGCGAAATTGATATTATAGACTACAGCACCGGCGAACTTTTAGACCGCGAGGATTTTAGAGATGAAACCGGCGAGTATATTACCGTGAGTGAATCCACGGTTTGGAACTACATCAACAAACCTGAGAATAGGGTTATTGTGGACAGCGTTCGCAGTAATCCCTATAAGTTTAGCCATAAATACCGTCCGCACTATATGCGTGAGGCGCCAAGATTTAGTTTGGAAAAGGTGTCGTTTGATGACCGCGACCTTCCGCGCTCGCTCAAAGATGGCGGCAAAGTGTTTGCCTATTACGCTTACGATGTAATGAGTGGCGCCGTCATCGGAGCCGCCTACTCGCGTGAGAAAAATACCGAACTGTTTTTAGAATGCCTGCGAGATATGTACCGGAACTTGAACCGGTGGGGTATCGGCTGGCCCCTTGAGGCGGAGGTAGAGCATCATCTCTGCGGTCAGTTTGCAGACACGTGGCTAAAACCCGGTGAGTTGTTTGAGTATGTACGTTTTTGCGCGCCCACCAACAGTCAGGAAAAACACGCCGAGCAGTTTAACCGCATTAAAAAGTACGGCTTTGAGAAGCGCCATCAGGAAGATGTGGGCCGCCACTACGCAAAATTGGAAGCCAACCAAACCAATGGCATCCGCGAGTATAACGAGGAAACGAAACAGTATGAATATCGCTACAAAACGCACAGTTGGGAACGGTTGGTTGACGATGACAAAGCGGCAAATGAAGCCTACAACAACGGCTTGCACAGGAACCAAAAAACCTATAAGGGACAAAACGTTATCGGCGCTCTTTTGGGCAATGTGCACCCCGAAGTCAGGGCTATTGACAACAAGCGCGTGTTTTACTATTTGGGCGAACAGGAGCGAACCACAATTACCCGCAATCAGTATGTTAACCTGTGCTATTCTAAATATTGGCTGAGCAATGTTAATGTACTTGGCTTGCTGCTTCCCAATAATTATGGGGTAACGGCGCACTATATGAAAGATGAAAACGGAAAGGCTTACGATGAGGCTTATATCTATCAAAACGGTAAATATATAGATTGCGTAAGAGACCTGCCGAAGTTTGTAAGTTCACAGGCAGGGTGGACACAACAGGATACTGCTGCCCAAACAGAACAGGCGAAGTATATAGCCGGTTTTGACAAACTTGTAAAAGATGGGAAAAAACAGATAGGCAAGGTTAAAATCAACAACAGGCACTATTTAGAAAGATGTTTTTCATAATGATTAGTGGTTAGTGGTTAGTGATTAGTGGTTAGTGATTAGTGGTTAGTGGCTGTTTGCGTTTTTGATAATGGTTTGTAGTTCGGTTTCTATTATCTTTTTGGCGATACGCTCAACGGTTTTTTCCATGCCTTTATATTCGCCTATGAATTGGCGTTGTGGAAGGTTCATTTTGCGTGTAAAGGTTTTGCCTTTTTTGCTTCTCACCCTCACTTTTTTGTTTACGCCCTCATTGTGGTCGGCGGCATACGGTGTTGAGGATGTAAACACTATGGTGTCGCCTTCAATGTGCGATTTTATAGACCGCCTCAGAGCGCCGGTATTGTTAAGATGTGTTGGGTAGCCATCTTTTTTTCTTGGCTTCCACCTGTTGCCAAAAAAACCACCCTGCGAAAAGTTTTTGTCAAACTTGTCGGTGAGTTCTACTTTGAGGTTTTTGAGGATTTTTTGGGTGGCTTTATTCATTTTCTATTTTTGCGGTGTCAAACCTTAAAATTTAATTGTATGAATTTAGACTTCATTTTCACGAGCGAATCAGTTCGCAGAGACAGCTCTTGTAATATCGAATTTTACGCAGCCAAAGACGAGTTTTTGAAAAGGCATCCCGATTTATCCATAGTTCCTTATTTACAAAAGGGATTAAGCGGTTATCTCTTTTGCTATGAATTAAAGAGTGATAATGCTGGCCTTCAACGGGAATTTCAAGATACCGTATCTCTGCTAAGGGATTACCGTCCTTATTATCTCCGAGATCAATTTTCACACAAAACAGATTCTGAAATAGCGGATCTTCTTCGCATAGAGATAAGGCTTTTGTAATAGCAGCGCTCAGGGCTTTTATTTGCACTACTGCCGGTTTTACAAGAATAGACCGAGATATGGTGTTTGGATAGTTCTCGGAAAGTACACTCCTGTTGTTTTCATCTTTCACATCGAAAGCAATTTGTAAGCGAAATTTTTCCATTTTGTACGTTGTTTAAATTATTATTATATTTTTGCGGTCTGAAACTCTCAGTAAAGTGGTCCGCGTTTCAAGTGGACGTAAGCCTTTACTGAGAAATTTCTTTTATATGGTAAGGCAGTTCGTACCTATTATAAATAATCGCCGTTTTTAATTTCCATTTTTTTTCAAAAACAGAAACAGTATAAACATTTACTCCCTCCCACCCATTTTCAATTTTACTTTGAATATTTGGTCTGCTGTGATTTAGTTCCTCAAAAGTAGGCGTTCCAAGCGTTGCTCTATTATTATATATTTCAGATAACACCCACTTACTTTCGGAGGTTTTAGAGTGACCATTGTATAAAAAGTCTCTAAGCCCTTTTGAGTTTAATCTAATTACTCCGCTTGTGTTGCGTACCGATGTTTCAGTAGTGATAGTTTTTCCGATGAGCTCGCTCCTTATATGAGCGTTAGCATCACTGCGGCTCATTGCTCTTTTTATGGCATTACTCATTTCGCAAAGCGTACACTTAATACTTCCGGGCGTATAGGATAGTCTTCTGCTACAACTTGAACAATCAATATCTTTTTCAGCTTTGTAATACGGGTGCTTTGGCGGGAATATCTTTTCCTGTGCTCCCGGATTGAACCGGAATATTTGCTTTTTGGGCGTGTTGGTAATGGCGTTTCCTTTGGCGGTTGCCTTTTCGGAATCGCTTCGCGGGTGTTTTCCCTTGCGTACCTGTACAGCTGTGCAGCGGCAGTTCCACCCATTGGGCGGCAGGTACGACTTCCAGAACGGGTCGGAGGGCGGTAGCGTAGTTCCGTTGAGTGCGGCGTGTTCCTCGCGCACTCTATCGTCGCCGGCAGTTCTGTATTGCAGGTCGTAGTCGTCGCCATCTGCTTCCCACTCTTTCCACTTTACTGCCATTTGCGAGGATGCCTGTGCAAAGTTGTACTCTGCGTTCAGGTAGTTTTTGTTGTAGGTGTTGTCTATCTTTGCAACGTCTTTTAAAAACTGTTGAAACGGTTTAAAATTGCCGTTTTCATCTTTGAGCAACTGCGATACCTGTACAAGTTCGTGGTGGGTTTTAAACCCTGAGAAAAAGAAGATGTTGTTTTCTAATGCGGCGGTGAGCTCTGCCGGTATCTCCTGTGTAATTGTTCCACCCCCCTGCCCCCCGCCGGCGGGGGAGAGGCTTTTTAGAGGTGCGCTTAAAATGCGGCAGGTTTCTTCAATGGCGGCGCGTGGCTCCGGCTCTGAGAGGTATTCGGGCTTGTAGTCTTTTTTGGAGTGCGCCCATTTGGCTAAGTTTTTCCAGACTTGGGGGGAGAAACCTGCGGCGAGGCGGGACGCCTCGCCGAACTGTGATGTTTCGCCGAGCCGCAGCATTTCGCCGAGCTGCGACGACTCATCGTAAAGACTTTGCAGTGCTGCGTGAAACGCTTTGTATCCCCCCGACGGAGCGGGGGCTACACGAAAAAACCATCTTGCGCTGTTAGTAGTGGCGATTTTGCGCCGGTTACAGGGATGTTGTATTTTTCTGCGAAATACTTTGGGTCAATATCGTAGCTACCCAGTATCATTTGCTCAATTTTCAGTTGCTGCTCCGGTGTCCAGTCCACCGACTCGTCCCAGTCGAAGCGCAAGTCCTGTACAGGAAAACCGTGCATTGCCATAAACGGCATCAGTTCCCAGTTCACTACGTCGCGCAGAAAGTCCGCATCTTTATATATAATGTTTTTAAGCACTTCAAGGTGTACCTCCGACTGTGCCAATGAGCCGCCGTTGTCGGTAGTCATGGTTTGCCCAAGTATCCCTTTTGCTATTTCGGAGTTGCAGCGTTCAATACGCTTGTCATACACATTAAAGGCATCGCCGCGGGTGGTTTCCTTAATCTCTATTTCCGTACCTTCCGGGAGCACCGCCCAGCCGGATGCGCCCATAAGTTGCATCATCTTCTCGATACTCGCCCTGTCTTTAGGGTCGCGGCTTCCGGTTCTTGCCACACGGATAGGCATACCAAATATTTCGCCAAAAACATCCCAATAGGCAAGCATATTCTTTTTCGCCAAACTTTGCGGGGCTAATTTAAGGAGCAGCCCCAAGTTTCTTTTTTCACCCACTCCGATACACCACCTTGCGAGGTCGCCCTCCAAATAGCTGTACCCCTGCCGCTTTGGGTCATCATAAACGTTTTTAATGATTACGCCAAACTCCGAAACCACATTTTTTCTCGGCACCAATTCCACACTTTCAAAGCGCATTGTGCCGTCAGTAATAATATCATTAAATTGAATCAGCGAGTATCCGTAGTAGTTGCTTTCGAGCGAAAGTTCCAGAAACCGCTTAAACCATCCTGCTTCAAAAAGCTCAGTAACTTCCCGATTTTCCTTTCTGTCTTTTTTGGAAACAATTTTAAACGACTTATTCAGCACCATATCGCTTCGCTGCCTGATACAGCCTGTAAGGTGTAAATCCACCACCACATCGGTATAGACATCGTACAGGGCAACGCGGTTTGGGTTATCCGGTCTTGCCGCTGCCTCCCATGCGTTGCGCCACGTTTTTATATCTTTCTTGGTCAGGTTGTCGGCGGCCTGTTTTATTTCAACTAATAATTTGGGTTTTATTTTAGTTTCCGGTTTTGTTTGCTGTTTAGCCATGATTTGATTTAAGATTTAAAAATTTAAAGATTTAAGACTTTATTGAGCATTAATCACTAATCATTAATCATTAATCATTAGTAATCGTAGGTTTGTTTCGGCATTGAGCCGTATTTGATAGGGGAAACATCGCCACCACTTTCATCTTGAACTGCCGGCAATGTGGGAGAGATTAAACCGCGTGCCACTTTGTCTAACCATTCAATAGCGCGGTCGTAGCGGTCTTTTACCCTGTCGTGTATAATATCTGGGTTAGAGAGGCGAACGATTTGCCACAGCGCCACATCCTTTGTTATCTCTAAAATGAGCGGGTTTCTCCCTTTTCCCTTAGCGGAAAAGGTGTTGTTAGTATTGTAGCGGCTGCACAGGTACGACTTTACTTCTTCAATAGCCGCCTGTATTGCCATTTCTATAATGGTGTTGTCATCTTCCACTATCTCGCTGAGTTGATAGTCGTAGATAACGGTTCTTAGTTCTGAGATGTGTAAAAACATAATTTTAGTGATTAGTGGTTAGTGGTTAATGGTTAGTAGGTTTTATACAGGGCGTGTTTTTCGAGGATTTCTAAACAGTTGGCACGCCACATTTTTTGTCTTATTTCTTCCTTGAGCACCTTTCGATATTTTACTACAGGTTTGCCACCAAGCATGAGCACTAAGGCTTTATAGCCGGTTGTTTTTGCGTATTTGTCTGCCTTTTTACAGGCGCGCCTGAATCGGATGTCGAAAATCCATGCGGTAAGGAATTTTTTAAGGGAGTTTATCATATTACCATTCATTATAAGGTCTTGGGCGTGCGCCGATGACCGGTTTAAAAATTTCAAATCGTTTACTTTTTTGAAGTATGTAGATGGCGCCCTCGTCCGCATCGGGCGCATCATCGTGTGTTCGTGTCCCTTTTTCAAAGGACAGGGTTTGTTCTAATGCCGCCAGCATATCGGGGTCGTTTTGCTTATCAATGTTGTAGAACGTAAAGCCGCGTTCCCACAGCGGGCTTATGGCTTCGATACGCTGCCATTTGTCCGGCTTCTTGCGGTGGTCTGCCCGGATGGGTAGTTGGTAGCCACGCAGGTTTCCCTCGTTTGTAAACTCATCCAGGATGATATCCTGCAGGAAGTTTGCCTCAATATAGTAATCACAAATAACGCCGTTAAATTTTTCGTGCAGGTCGTAAAACCACCGCACCATTTCGGCAACGGAACACTGGCGGCAGAAGGCGAACAGGTTGTGTAGCTCCGTTCCGGTTTGCCCCCAGACCTTAATCGCTTTGTAGTCGTTTTTTGTGCTGCCCTTAAAACTTGGGTCGCAGTATGCGATAATGCGGTCGTATTTGTGAAGCGGCAGCATTTTCTTCCACCGTATCCATTCATTACGAAATACAGCGCCTTCGGTGATGGGGTTATTCATCATCTCTTTTTGAAACGAGCGGTAGCCCATCATCAACTCCATCTCTTTAAGCTCCGCTGCGCTCCATTTCTCTTTCCACGCCGACTCTCCCTTTTTATCGTAGGCATTTACCTGACTTACACGCACGGCTTCAATGGCTGCAATTTTAGCCAGCACACTGTTTTTTGAAATAAGATTGCCTACCATGATAAAACGACCCCGCCCGCCGTCGAGCGCGCCAAAGAGCGCTTCCTTTACCCAGTTAGAAAGTTTTGTAACACGAGCGTCGTTTTCGCAAAGCTCATCATCGTCGAGGTCGTCAATCACGATATAGTCGGGGCGAGCGGAACGGTAGCGTAGTCCACGTGGGGATTGTCCTCTTCCACGTGCGAAGAATGCCACGTTATCCTTGGTAACAAATTCGCCGTCCTGCCAGCTTCCCAAGTTATACTGCTCGCCAAAGTCGGCAATATAGCGCTGGTTGAATTGAAGCTCTGCCTGTACATCGGAAAGCAGTGTATTGGCGTTGGTTTCGCTTTTCCCTACCAAAACCATTACATTAAGTTGTTTGAGCGCTTTTAACCACAGCGGAATAAAAATATCGAAGTGGGTGCTTTTGGCGTGCCCACGTGCCCACTTAAACACGGCTTTCATATTCTTGTTTCTTAGCACCATATTTGCCGCATCAATATGAAACTTGGCGCAGGGTGTAATCTTTTCAGTATCCTTATTGGTAACATAATGGGGAAAGTAGTATAAAACAAAAGCGTTATAATCCGACAGAAGGTGTCTTATCCGTGCTTTTTTATTTGCAGGAGTTTCACTGTGCGGTACTGTGGTTTGGTTTTGTACGGTATCGCACCACTGTTTCCACTCGTCGAAATTGCGCGGTTTTTTCTCCATTTGTGTTTCTATTTTTTGGTAATAAGTTCCGTGATGTAGATATCCTGATACTTGTTAATAGCCTTCAAAAGTTCCGGCGTAATCTCGTCATCGAAGGTAGCGCGGTATTGTAGCCACTTCCCGAACGCCATAAAAACCTCAATGGCATCAACCACAGAGGCTTTTTTGTCCAATTTTTCGATGGTGGTGGAAAGTTTGGAGAGTTTGTCGCCAAGTCCGGCTATCAGGTTTGGGTCATCCGATTCGCTTACCTGTTCAATCAGCATGTTTATTGTCGCTAAGAGTTTGTTTACCAGCTCCGGTCGTGTGATGTTTTTTGCTGCCCGCTTTTTAACCCAGTCGTTTTGCTCCACCCATTTGCTCAGGGTCTGTGCAGACACACCTACTTTATCGGCAATATTTTTTTGAGAGTCGCCCTGCATATAGTACATTCGGGCGAGTTCCTTTTTTTGATTCAGTTCCGATTTTGTCATAACCTTTCAATAAAATTTCGGCGAAAGTAAGCGTAATATACGCTTACTAATTAAGCGTGGTAAAGGGTTTCCAAACATTGGTAAAGCGTATCCCATATTTTCGGGAGCCAGTGTTTTTCGATTTATTTTCGCACCCTGAATCGTTTACGAATTAAGAATTACGAATTATAAATTAAGAGTAAAAATGGCAAAGGAAACTCCCAAAAAAACATTTGTATTAAGCGACGAAAGTGTGAACTCGTATGGTTTTCGTGTGTTAACCAGCGGGATTGACTTGGAGCGGTTTAAGAAAAACCCTGTAATGCTTTGGGGGCATATAAGACCGTGGAACGGCACTGATGACATTATCCTACCAATAGGACGCTGGGAAAACCTGCGTAAGGAGGATGGAAGATTGCTGGGCGACCCTGTTTTCGATATGGACGATCCTTTTGCGGCAAAAATTGCCAAAAAGGTAGAAAAAGGATTTATCAACGCCTGCTCTATGGGTATTGTTAAAACAGAGTTGAGCGAGGCGCCGGAATACGTACTACCCGGGCAAACACGCATGACAGTAACACGCTGCATTTTAGAAGAGGTTTCGCTCGCGGATATTCCTTCAAATGCTAATACCGTGTCGCTCTATGATGAAAAAGGAAATATAATTGAACTAACTGCCGACAATGCGGACTCCGCTATCGGCCTGTTGAGTACTAATAATCAAAACTTAAATCAAAAAAACATGAAATTAATTGCATTAGCACTTGGCTTGGGCGAAAGCGCAACCGAAGCCGAAATCTTGGCAAAAGTGCAGGAACTTTCAGCGTTGCACGCAAAACTGACCGAAAAGGACAGTGAGATTGCAACATTGAAAACCGCTGCACAGGAAGCCGAAAAGAAAACCATCACAAAGATGGTAGATGATGCCATTGTGGCAAAAAAACTAACTGCCGACCAAAAAGCACATTTTATTACCATTGGTGAAAAAATGGGTATGGAGGCATTGCAAACCACGCTATCTTCCATGAATGGAGCGGTGAAGCCTACCAACTTGATATCGGCAGAACCGGGCGCTTCTGCGGAGGCAGGCAAAAAGTGGGCTGAGTTATCCGACAAAGAGCGCGAGGCATTGCGTAGCGATGACAGGGAAACCTATGTCGCGCTCTATGAAAAAGAGTACGGTTGTAAACCGGATATTAAGTAATTAAGAGTTACGAGTTAAAAATTAAAAGAGTTAAAAACAACTAAAAAGTAAAAAGATGAAAAAATTATTGTTTATTTTGGCCTTAATGGTCAATTGTATGCTTGGTGTTACATTGTGTAACGCAACAGGACTGCCGCCTTTGGCAGGCGGTATAGGATTACCCGCAGTATCATTGCTTCTCCCGATGGGCGATGTAGGGCTGCGCGCAGGTGTTTATACGGAAGTATGGACCGGAGAAATGATTAAAGCGTTCAGGAACGCGGCTGAATCGTTGGGATGGTATGGAAAAATAAGAAGTTACGATGACAAGGTGGATAACGAAGTAATACACTTTGTTCAAATTGGCGGCGACCCGAAGGTGCTTCTTAATAATACAACCTATCCTATTCCAATAGTGGCTTTAACAGACGTGGATAAACCTGTCGGATTGGATAAATATCAAACCGAGGCTACGCCTGTAACCGATGATGAGCTTCACGCTATCTCTTACGATAAGATGGCAAGTGTAATTGAAAGGCACAGGGAGAAAATTGATGAGACTAAATTTGCAAAAGCACTTCACGCATTGGCACCGGCAGCAGATAGCGCTGGAACACCTGTAATAGTAACCTCAGGCGGTACAGACGGAGCAGGCAGAGCTATGATTACACGAAAGGATATCATAGCATTGAAGAAAGAATTTGATAAACTAAAGGTACCCGGAGCGGGTAGAATTTTGGTACTTTGCCCCGACCACGTAAATGATTTGTTGGATAACGACCAAAAGTTTGCACAACAATACTATAATTATGCAACCGGTAAGATATCTAACCTTTATAGTTTTGAGGTTTATGAGTATGTTGACTGTCCGTATTTCACTGCAAGCACGAAAGTTAAAAAAGCGTGGGCATCAGTACCGGGCACGGGAGACTTCCAGGCATCTGTGGCTTTCTTTGCTCCAAGAATGATGAAAGCAAACGGAACTACAAAAATGTATTACAGCGAGGCCGCTACCGACCCAACCATGCAGCAAAGTGTGGTAAACTTCCGAACTTATTCTATCTGCTTGCCGCTTAAAAACGAGGCAATCGGAGCGATAGTGTCGAAGGCTGTAGCTTAATCAATTAAAAATTAAGAATTAAAAATTAAGAGATATGGCAAAGACACCATTAACACCGGAAGAAAAAGCGGCGCAAGCATCCGCTAAAAAAGCGGCGCAGGAAGCAAATGCTAAAGAGTGCGGTATGAATGAAAGGGTAAAAAAAGTATTTGAGGAGTATCCTTTAACAGACAGGCTGTATAGTGACGGCGAAGAGTTGTTCTTCTCTCAAACAAAACCGGAAATGTCTGTTTACAAAAGAGCAGATTTTTTAAACAAAACAACTAACGATTAACAGGAAAAATTATGTCATTAAACAACATTATAACGCTTCGCCAAAATGGGGGTGTGCCCGCCACACTCCCCGGCGAGGATCATTACAGCGGGCTGCTGGCGTATTTGGAGAATACCGATTTACCGGTAGCCGAAACAGGAGTAACAGGATTTACTGTAACTAACCGCATTATACAAATCTCTACGATTGAGTATGCGGAGAGTTTGGGTATTAAATCCGATTCTGCAAAGTGGATTTTAAAGGCGTTGCATTACCATTTAAGCGAGGCTTTCAGAATCAACCCTGCCATTATGCTTTGGGTGGGCTTGTTTGAAAAGCCAACCGCAAACTATGACTTTACCGAAATCAAAATCATGCAAAACTTTGCAGAGGGTAAGATCCGGCAAATTGGGGTATATGCTCCCGAAGAGCTATTGGCAGCAGGCGGGCTGACGGCCCTACAAGGGATTGCCGGTGGGTTGGAGGCTAACGATATACCGCTCTCTATTCTATACTGCCCCAAAATCGGCGCTATTACAGGTCTTGTATCTATGGCTGCCATTGGGCAAAAGAACGTGTCTGTACTTATCGGTCAATCCGGAACGGATACCGCCAAGGAACTGTTTGACAGCGGTGCCGGAAAGTGTGTGGGTACTATTGGAAACGCACTGGGTATGTTATCTAAAATGGCGGTACACGAATCTATTGCATGGGTAGCGAAATGCCCCACAGGGATATCTACTCCGGCGTTTGCAGACGGCACGTTGCTGAAAACAGTTGATATTGGCGTTGTGAATACGCTAAACGACAAACGCTTTATCTTTCTTCGCACCTTTGGCGGACTGCAGGGATCGTTTTACAACGACTCTCACACGATGGACGAGCTTACCAGCGATTACAATGCTATTGAGCGCGTACGCACGATGGATAAAGCCTGCCGCGGCATTAGAACGTATCTGCTTCCGCATTTAAGCAGCCCACTTTATGTGGATCCGCAAAGCGGGAAACTCAATCAGGGAACTGTTGCCTTTTTGACGGCAGTTGCCAATCGCCAGTTGGAGGCTATGGAGAAAGCGGGTGAACTGTCCGGCTACGTGGTTGAAATAGACCCAGACCAAAATGTGCTTGCGTCCTCAGAAGTGGAATTTGTGATTAAACAGGTTCCGGTGGGCGTGATGCGTAAGATTAAAATTAAAATCGGTTTCACTACTAAATTAGGATAATATGAACGGACTTAGACACATCCCCATGATAAACGGCGTACAGCACTCATGGGCAACTATTCAGGTATTGATTGAAGGCGTACTTACAACAGGTATTACGGCATTTAACTACGACGACAAACAGGATATGGATAATATTTACGGTGCAGGGCAAAACCCTGTAGGTCGTGGATATGGACGTATTACGAGCACGGCAGACATAACCTTACTGAGGGATGAGATAGAGAGTATTCGCAAGTCGTCTCCAACAGGAAGGTTGCAGGATATTGCACCCTTCGACGTAGTAGTGGCGTTTCTTCCTATTGGTGGCGCAAAAATAGCCAACCACATTATTAAAAACTGTCAGTTTACCGATGATGGCGTTGAGGCAAAAGAGGGCGATACTAAAAATGAAAAGCAACTCAACCTGTTACCTTCTCACATCATTAGAGCATAAACCTTAAATTAATAATTACTATGGTAAAAGAAGAAAAAAAAGTTTTGAGCGGAGAGGTTTCCGATGAGCAGATTGCAATATGGAAAAGGGAGCACAGAGACGTGTTTCGCGTTGTTGCCACCGACAAGGTTGGTTATTTGAAAAGACCTGACAGAAACACGCTAAAAGCCGCTAACGCAATAGGCGACCATGATGGCATGAAAGCCAATGATATTATTCTTGAAAACTGCTGGCTTGGTGGAGACCCCGAAATAAAAACTAACGACCTCTACTATTTGGAGGTTGTGCCGGTATTAGAGCATATTGTTGATTTTGGAAGGGCTGAAATAAAAAAGCTATAGAGGATGCTGTCAAAAATGAGGATTTTGACTTTATCACCTACCACGATACGCTGTTAGAGTACTATCTTCATATTGACACATCCAAACTAAGCGACAAAGAGTGGATAGATAAGATTGTGGCGTTAAAACAGGTAAGGGTTGAAGAGAGTATTGAGACTAACAAAAGATTAGTTTAAATATGGTTACGATAAACCAAATACATAGAGCAAAGAAGGCTACGGCAAGGACGCAAATGATGGTAGCAACCGGATAAACAATGAGAAAAAAGAGCAGTGCTGCAGCCGGTGTGCACATTAGAATAATTGACGCAATATTCAGAAAGTTCTCGGTGCGCCTATGTAGTTTCGGTGCTGACCCAAATTTAACAAGTCTCGGTTTAGGTTTTAAACACATCATTTAAAAATTTGCGCGAAAATATAAAAAAACAAAAATGTCGAACTCGAATGCAGTACTTTTGAAGATAAAAACCGTTTGGGATTCAAGCAATACGTTTGATATTATCTCCAAAACGGTAAACAGCGCAAAAGATAGGGTAAATGAGTTGAATAAGGGAGTTGTTACCCACAACAAAAATATCGGTCAGTTAAAGGAGAGTATTGTAAAATGGAGAGGCGAGCAAGAAAAATCTTTTAGAACAGATCATATCCGAAAGTATAACCAGCTTATTGATGGTGCTAAGAGGAAGATAAAAGAAATTGAAGATGCCGCAAAGACCTGCGGTGAAAAGACGCAGTCTATCTTTGGGTCTGTTTTTAAGGCGGACTTTCTTATGCGCGGTCTTGTTACAGCAAAAAATGCGCTTGTTGGTTTTTCCAAAGACAGCATGGATGCTTACAAAAGGCAGAATGTGGCGCAAACCCAGCTTGAGCAGGTAATGAAAAACACTATGGGCGCCGGAAAGTGGGACGTTGAAGATATAGTTGACTTTACCAAAGCGCAGCAGAAGCTGGGTGTGGTAAGCAGGGACGTACAAATGTCAGGCGCAAAGGAACTTTCTACCTATATTCATAAAAAGGATAGTCTCAAGAGTTTAATCCCAACCATGAACAATATGCTTGCCTATCAGTTTGGACTGAATGCCACTCAGGAGCAGGCAGCCAACATTGCCACCATGATGGGAAAGGTATTGGATGGACAAACAGGCGCTTTAAGTAAAAACGGGTATGCCTTTACAGAGGCGGAGGAAAAAGTTCTGAAATATGGTAACGAAAGCGAGCGCGTAGCTGTGCTAACAGAGGTGGTTGAGCGAAGTGTAAAAGGGGTTAATGCGGCTCTATTAGAAACCCCGGAGGGAAAAGCCAAACAGTTGGAAATGGAATACAATGAGTTAAAAATCCGTGTGGGAGAGCTTGCCACAAAAATGAAAACGGAAGGGCTGGTTATTCTTTATAAATACAGAAATGCCGTAGTTGGAATAGCTAAAGTTACGGCATCGGCAACGGCAGCAGTTGGGGCATATTTAGTTGTTACAAAGGGGTGGAATATTCTTTCAAGGGCAAATGAAGCCAGGGTAGCCGCTCTAACCGTATTGAAAAGATTGTTTAAAAGACAGGTGGACGCAGCCACAGGCTCATTGATAGCTTTTAATGCCGTGAAAACAGCAAGTGGCATAGGTGCTATTTTGGCAGTGGTAGCTGCGGCGGCTACGGCATTTGCGCTGTTCCGCAAAAGAACAAAAGAGGCATCAGATTCGCTTAAAAAAGCGGGAGAATACTCAAGAGAGTACTATAATGATGAGAAAAAGTTTTTGGATGAGCACTTTGAAAAAATGAAAAAGTCAAATGCAAAAAGTAAGGAGCGCAATAATCTGGTTGATGAATTAAAAACTCGGTATCCAGGGCTTAATGAACAGCTTGAGAAAGAGCTCCGTACAACCAATGATCTTAATGCTGCTAAAGAAACATTAATTAGTCTTATAAAAAAAGAGGCTATTACCGAAGGTATGAAGCAGCTACTTAAAGAAAAAAGCAAGGCTGTTTCAGACGCAGAATTAGCTGCTTATATTGAAGAAGAAGAAAACAAGACAATCCGTGCTTATAACGATAGGGTAACAAATGATATTAATAGATTGAAGAATGCTGATGGAACTATCCCCGCCAATGATGCCGCGATAGGAGCGATTGCGAGTATGGGTAGGCAATATAAATCTGAAAAAACTGAAGGTAAAATTGCTCTCGAAAAAGCAAACAAGGAATTTATAACTGTAGGAAAATTACTTGAAGGTAAAGAAAGGGAGCTGCTTGCATCGCTCGCCGGAGCAGGCGGTAGCGGCGGTGGCGGCGGCAATGGTGACGGAGACGACGACGGGAACAAAAACAAAAATAAATACACCTCTACCGCTTCCGATGCTATTACCGGCGGCGGGAGACAGGTGAAAAACTTCTATATAAACATCGGAAACTTGATTGGGGAGAATACAAACAGGTTTGAAAGCAGCAAAGACGACCCGCGCTCGGCGCAGGACTTTATGGGTAAACTTTCAGAAGCATTACAGATGGTAGTTAATGACGCAAATTACGCAGCGGCATGATAGTGGTTAGTGGTTAGTGGTTAGTGATTAATGGTTAATAAATTAATAATATGGCAGGGATTGTAATAATAGGTAATAAAAACAATGAGATTCGGCAGACAGAGGGAACTGAAGCCTCATGGATGCTTCGTGCCATTAAATATCAAACACACTATGCCGCCAATACAGCACGTATGGAAAATACGAGCGACTTAAAATGGCTTATTGCACAAACTCTAAATACAGTTAATGCAGGGCGGCAAGCCGGAGGAACCGCGGGATCGTGGGCTGCGCGTCAGAGTGCATACGGAATGACATTGCGCCCGGAACACACATGGAACGTTAAATCGGCTACGCTTAAAGAATCCCACCCCGGTAGCGATTACTCTAATATGCGTTTTATGCAGGACAATATACCGGCAAACAACCTCATTCTTAAAAACAAAAACAATGAATTTATAGAGTTTGTAAATGCTAAAATAGATGTTATAAAACAAAATACCATTATTGAAACCGCACTTGTAAATAGAAGAGGAAAAATAAAAGAATATATTACTGCTTTAGA
>Ga0123354_10004560_pt1 | contig 19657 bp, 19 predicted proteins | sample TergutLab28metaG_2_FD_97872 | JGI IMG/M metagenome (GOLD analysis project Ga0123354, IMG submission 97872) | Labiotermes labralis P4 segment gut microbial communities from Petit-Saut dam, French Guiana - Lab288 P4 | ecosystem: Host-associated > Arthropoda: Insects > Digestive system > Gut ...
TATTCGACGCTGGGCGCCAAGGTCGATGTCGTCGAAATGCTCGACGGCCTGATGCAAGGCCCCGACCGCGACGCCGTCAAGGTCTGGGAAAAGCAGAACGCCGGGCGCTTCGACAAGATCATGCTGAAAACCAGGACGGTCGCGGTCGACGCCAGGGACGACGGCCTTTACGTCACATTCGAAGGCGCCAACGCGCCGCCAGAAGCGGTCAAATACGACCTGATCCTGCAAGCCGCCGGCCGCTCGCCCAACGGCCGCAAGATCGCCGCCGACAAGGCCGGGGTGATCGTCGACGAACGCGGCTTCATCCCGGTCGATGCGCAGATGCGCACCAATGTGCCGCACATCTTCGCCATCGGCGACATCGTCGGCAACCCGATGCTGGCGCACAAGGCGGTGCATGAGGCGCACGTCGCCGCCGAAGCCGCCGCCGGCCACAAGGCCGCCTTCGACGCCCGCGTCATTCCCGGCGTCGCCTACACCCACCCGGAAGTCGCCTGGGCCGGTATCACCGAGGAGCAGGCGAAGAGGGAAGGGCGCCAAGTCGAAACGGCCAAATTCCCCTGGGCCGCCTCCGGCCGCGCCATCGCCAACGGCGCCGATTACGGCTTCACCAAGCTGATTTTCGATGGCGAAACGCATCGCCTCATCGGCGGCAGCATCGTCGGCCCCTCGGCCGGCGACATGATCGGCGAAATCGCCCTGGCCATCGAAATGGGTTGCGACGCGGTAGACATCGGCAAAACCATCCACCCGCACCCGACGCTTGGCGAAAGCATCGGCATGGCGGCGGAAGTCGCACACGGCACCTGCACCGACGTGCCGCCGCCGCGCAAAAAATAAGGCGTCGCATCCCGACGCCAGCAAGCTTGGCATTCCCCTTCGGCGACGGTTCATCCGTCGCCTTTTTTCTTTTCGCGGGGGATATTGCTACGCAGATGCCGTGACGCTCTTCTGGCAATCCATGCAATAGACGTTCCCATTGAATCTTGCTTTGTTGCCCCAGCAAAATTTTGCGACCGTGTAGCTGACGGAAGCGTTGCACTGATGGCAAATGAGCTTTGAACTTTTGCCCTTGGCGCCGGCTGTGGCGCTTGCCTCTGGCAGCGCAGGGGATGCTACGGCGGGGGGCGGGGCTTCCTCAGGGGTAGGCGCGAGGGGCGATGCGGGTTTGGATGTGGCGATGGGCGCAATCTTCGGCAGCCCGAATTTTGCGGCCCACTCGAAAGAGACTGGCTGGTGAGCGGCTGCAAGCCGCCGGGCAAAGTCCTCAAGCGTATCCTGGCCAATTACTCTGGCTGCATTGAGGACGTTGCTCTCCTTTTCAATGTTGTTGGCGATACGCGCCTTGAGCTGGTCGTTCTTGATCACTTGCTCCAAGCCGTCGAGCTTGGCTGTTGGTCGCGTGATTCGGGCGTTTTTGGAAACCAGGACAAGGCCGCTCAACACCGGGTTGATGGTGAAACCAAGGCGCTTGGGCGGAGGCACTTGCCCCGACTTGAAAACCACTTCGAGAACGGCCATGTGACGCTTGTTTTGCTCGATGGGCGAAGGGACGCCATAGGCCTTCTTGTTCGCGTAAAAGGCAGTGAATTCGCCATGCTCGTTGATGGCAATTCCCTCGCCAAATCGTTTGCTTTCGCAAACGTAGATTTCCATAAAGCGATTGATAAGGAGGTGATCTATCTGGGCCACCCGACCTTCGCATTCGAGCCTCAAGTCGTGGATGATCATCCAGTTTTTGGAGGAGGCATAGTGAAAATCTATCTCGTATGCCGCCTCAACTTCTCCTTTCTGGCCGGCTCGGATATTGCGGATTTCCTGTTCGATACGTTGGCGAATCTCCGCTGTAATGTCAGTGCGTGATGCCAGTTCCGTAAGGGCTTGCACGTCCCTCGTCTTGTCGTCAGCTTGTTTGATCAGCATGGGCGATAGCAGAAAAAAGTTGCGACAAGGATACAGAACAACGGCCGGCGTGGGATAGTGATCGATAGCGTCCAAGGGACGCGAATCCGCCTTGGCCGCCAATGATCGCTGGATGGGACTGCGAGGCATTGACCCCCTTTGGCAGCGCCAACGATAATCCCCCTTCTCGCCACCGCCCTTTTTGCACATGCCCCATTCATCGCCGCTTCCCCGCCGCTCGGCCGCCGAGCAGCGGCATCTCGACGCCATGCTGCGCGAGACCTTCGAGCAGCGCCTGCGCTTCAACACGGTGCTCGGCCTGCGCGTCGTCTCGCTGGCCCCCGAGGGGCCGCAACTGGCTTTCGACATGCGACCGGAACTGATCGGCAACTATCTGCACGGCCGCCTGCACGGCGGCGTGATCGCCGCCGTCCTCGACACCGTCGCCGGCCTGGCGGTAGCTGTCGGCATCGCCGAAAAATTCAGCAATGAAACGGCCGAGCAGCTCGCCCACCGTTTCGGCCGCATCGGCACCATCGACCTGCGCACCGACTACCTGCACCAGGGTATCGGCCATACCTTCACCGCCACCGGCCACCTGACCCGCCTGGGCGGCCGCATCGCCTCGCTGCAAATGCGCCTGGAAAACGAAACCGGGCTGCTGATCGCCACCGGCGGCGGCGCCTATGTTGTCAGTTAGAAAGCGACCGCACTCATGGAAACCGTCATTCGCGCCCTGCAGGCCGACATCACTTCGCTCCCGGTCGATGCCATCGTCAATGCGGCGAACCCGTCGCTTCTTGGCGGCGGCGGCGTCGATGGCGCGATTCACCGCAGCGCCGGCCCGGAACTGTTGAACGAGTGCCGCCTCCTGGACGGCTGCATGACCGGCCAAGCCAAACTGACCAAGGGCTACCGCTTGCCCGCCCGGCACGTCATCCACACGGTGGGGCCAATCTGGCGCGGCGGCACGAGCGGCGAGCCGGAACTGCTGGCCTCCTGCTATCGCAATGCGCTGGAACTGGCCTTTGCCAACGACATTGCCACGCTCGCCTTTCCCAGCATCAGTACGGGCATTTACGGTTATCCCATCGCGCTCGCGGCCAAAATAGCCATCGCCACGGTGCGCGCTGCGCTACCGGGGGCCGGCGGGAAACTGCGCGAAGTCATCTTCTGCTGTTTCTCGCCGGATGATCTGCGGGTCTATGAGAGCGCGCTGGCTGAGTCGGCGGCCTGACCCGCCATCCCACCGGATCGCCCGCAACGGCTGAATTCAGCCGACCAGTTCGGGCGCTATCACGGCGCGCAGCACGGTCTGCGTTTCGCCGTGACGGACGCGGTTGGAAAGCCACCACAGGGCGCCTTTGCGAATGCTCCAGTCGGCTTCGTGGCCGGCCAGCAGTAGCGCCGCCAAGCGGCCAAGCACCGGCTGGTGACCGACGATGAGCGCAGCGCCGCCGGCCTGCGGCCAGTCGCAGGCGGCGATCAGCGCCGACGTGTCGGCATCGGGCGCGAGCCGGCGCTCGGTTTCGAATGGCAGGCGCAGCGCCTCCACCGTCTGCCGCGTCCGCGCCGCCGGGCTGACGAGGATGCGCAGCCGCTTCGGCTGGCGCGCCCTGATCCAAGCCGCCACGACCTCTGCCTGGCGTTGGCCGCGTTCGGTCAGGGGCCGCGCCAGATCGTCGTCGCCTTCCTCGGCTTCGGCGTGACGCCACAACAACAGATCCATGCTCGTCGCTCCGGGTAATTCCGGCATGCTGCCCTCCGCCTGTTACGCCACGATGACAGTAGTATAGGACGCTGCGGACATCCCTGATCAGGGGTTAGCGCCATTCCGGCTTACGGGAGCGTGCGCTTGACGCGCTGGCCCGAGGAGAAGGCACCGCTGTAAGTGCGTTGCGAGTTCGTGAATGGAGCGGGTGAAGGGAATCGAACCCTCGTTATCTGGTTGGGAACCAGGAGTTCTACCATTGAACTACACCCGCTCTGAACCTTCGGAAAAAGACATAAGCGTTCCCCGGGCGGGGATTGTAGCACCACCCCTTGCCTTGGCGATGCGGTGGATTTTGCGCACGAAATATCGCTCGCCGCCGCGTCTGCCGCCGGCATCAGCGGCCTGAGGCGACAATGCGTTCGATGCGCCGTTGCCGTTCGGCTGCCGCGGCATCTTCGCCGCGCGCCAGCAGGCGGTCGCGGTCGGCAGCCAGCCAGGCGAGCAGGGGCCGTCGCCAGCCTTGTTCGGCCGCCGTGTCGATAGCCAGGGCATGGGCGTCATCGGGCAAGCGGCCGGACTGGCGCAGCATGGCGGCGGCGAGAAGGCGGGAGAGCGGGTCGGCGATGGCCGCCAGATCGGCTGTCGCGCCGCTTTGCCATGCTCGCCGCTGAACGGCGGGCAACTGCTCGGCGGCGATGTTGGCGCCGGCCAGCCAGGCGGCGTAGGCGTTTTCGCTGGCGCCGGCATCCGCCGCCAGGGGCTGGAAGGGCGAGCAGCCGTTGGCGGCGAGGCTGGCAACTTGGGCGGCGCAGACGGTCAGTTCGATGCGCGCCATCAGCGTGGCGTCGCCGCCGCGCCCGACTTCGCGTCGGGCCAGAGCCAGTTCGTGGCTGGCGACGCGCTCGTCGCCGCCGAGCCAGGCTTCGCGCCAGGCGTTGAGCGCGGCGTCGGTTTCCAGCAGCCAGCGCGGCGACGACGGGGCGGCGCAGGCGCTCAAAAGGCCGGCGGCGGCCAGCAGAAGGAGTAGACGTTTCATGGCAGTTTCAACTCCCTTTCCGTGGCGAAGGGCCATTTCTGATTCAACTGCCCGGTCAGGACATTGACCCGGCGCAGGGTCGCTTCCACGTCGTTGCGCAACGCGTCGAGATCGCTGCTGGCGATGCGGGCGTTGGCGGCGATGGCCTGGGCATCACCCAGAATGGCGTCGGCCTTGCCCAGACTGGTGCGGACTTCGGCCAGTAATTTGGTCAGTTCATCGAGCGACAGCCGTGCCTGATCGCTCAGGCCGTCCGGGTCGAACAGGCGGGCGTCGGCCTTGGCCAGCAGCGTATTGGCGCGTTCCAGGGCGGCCACGACCTGACGGGCGTTCTGCTCGCCGCCAAGCAGGGCGCTGAGGGCGCCGTAGCGGCCATTGAGGGCGGCGCTGAACTGGCGCAGGTTGTCGAGGCTGGCGGAGAGCGCCGATTGTTCGGCGGTCAGGCGTTCGAGATTGGCGACCAGTTGCTGGATACCGACGACCAGTTGCGGCAGGCCGGCTGCCGCGTCGCCGACCAGCACCTCGCGGCGGGCGTCGTCGGGTAGCGACGGATCGTCGAGCATGCCACTGAAGGCGCGCAGGCTGGCGCCGCCGACGACGCCGCGTTCCAGCGTGAATACCGACGAGCTACGCAGCCAGCGCGCTTCGCCGACGGGCACGTCGATGTGGAACAGCGCCTTGCCGTCCTCGCCCAACTCGACGCGGACAACGCGACCGATGACGAAGCCGGAGAAGGTCAGGTTGCTGCCGACGCCGACGCCCTCGGCGCTGTCGGCGATCAGCACGAGGCGCTGGTTGCGCTCGAAGACGCCGCGGGCGTCGAGCACGAACAGCACGAAGGCGACGATGGCCAGCAGCGTCAGCACGAGCACGGCGGCGGCCTTTTGCGGGGCATGGGGAATATCCGGCGGGGCGAAGGGCGGTTCGGGCGTGGACATGGATTTTCCTAGAGACGGGGCAGGATCAGCAAGGCGACTTCGATCAGGATGAGCAGGGCCAGCAGATAGGCCATCACCCGCATCTGGCGCGGCAGCGGGTCGCTCTGGTCGCTTTCGAGGGCGACGCTGGCGGGAACCAGACCAACGACGATGGCGAACGCCAGCAGCTTGAACGTCAGAACGATGGCCGTGGCCGGGTCGAACACCTGGCCGATCAGGCGCGCGTAATCGGCAAGCGCCCATTGGCTGAGGCCATGCACCACCACATAGGCGACGGCCAGCGCGCCGATGCCGCCGAGCACGGCCAGCACCAGCACGGTGCCGGCGCTGCCGATGACGTAGGGCAGCAAGGCGCGATAGCCCGGCGGCGGCGCGCCGGGCGGGCGGGCCAGGCGCTGCATGGTCAGCGGAGCGAGGCGCAGGGCGACAAATAAAGCCGCGGCGAGCGGCAGCAATTCCAGCACCAGAACGCGCACCACGGCTTCCAGCGCCAGATGCGACAGGCCGTAACTGGCGCTGGTGACGGCAACGACATGGGTGAGCACGGTGCCGACCAGGACACAGCCCAACAGATAGCCGGGCAGCATCTGCCAGGCGCCGAGGCAAAACATGGCCGCCAGCCCGTGCCGGGTTGGCCGGTCGTAGCAGGATGGCGACAGGGCGGCGGTCAGGGTCATGGCGGCAAAAGCGGCGCGCCGACGCTGCCGCGCCAGCCAGCGCCAGCAACGGGCGGCGGGCGATGGACGGGAGGCGGAATCGCTAGGCATCGCGGCGCTGCCGGGTATCGGGGAAATAAGCCATGGGGTGCTCGCAGATCACGATCACCCGCTATATTGACATGCTTTCACCGCCTTAATGCCCAACAGCCTGCTTACCCAGGGCCATCGCATGAAAGGCGCGTTGCCTGTGCTCTCCCCCCGCGAGTGGAAGAGGGGTTTCAAAGCGCGCACTGCGGGAGATGCCGTGGCGCGCCATTTTGCCGGCCGCCGTCGCCCCTTTCCTGCGAACGGCTAGGGATGCTCTGCATAAGTCGAGCGGTAAGTGGGCGCTGCGGATCGGGATGGGCTGCAAGGCGCGAACCGCAGCCATAGCAGGGCTATGGCGAGGATTCGCAACGCCGCAGACCGCCCGATTCCGCAGATGCCCACGGCGCGGTGACTTGTGCAGAGTATCCCTAGAGCAAAGGCATGATGCGCCGCAAACCCAGCGCGATCAGGACCAGTCCAGCCGCGCGCATCAGCCATGGCGCCAGCCATTCACGTTCCGCGCGCAGCGCCATGCCCAGGCGGCCGGCCAGCGGTACGAGCAGCAGAATGGGTGTCATCGTCGCGCCAATGCCGAAGACCAGGCCGAAACTGGCGCCGCGCAGCGGATCGCCCGTCTCGGCCGCCAGGGCGAGCAGCGAGGCCAGCGGCGTGCAGGGCGTCAGCGCCAGTGCGGCGCCCATCAGGAAAGGCGGCGTGGCGTCGCGCGGCCGCCCCCAGCGTATCGTCTGCACGCCAGGGCTTGCCGGCCGGGAGCAGTCCGCCGGGCGTTTTCCCGCCAACAACCATAAGCCGGCCAGCAGGCTGGCGCCGCCGATGGCCAGGTTGCCCCAGACGCTGCCCATCGCCTGCGCCAAACCGAGGCCGGCCATGCCCGCGAGCAGGGTCAGCAGCGTGTAAGCCAGCACCCGACCGCCGAGAAAGCTCAGCGTATGGCGAAAAGCTTCGCCATCGCCGCCCGCCCGGCCCAGCGCCCAGGTGCCGATGAAGGGCAGACAACTGGCGGCGCAAGCCGTCAGGCCCATCGCAGCGCCAAGCAGCCAGACCGTCCCCAGGCCGACCGCGGCCGTCGTTTCAGGCATCGCCTTGCCCCTTGGCCGCGGGCTTGACCGTGCCATCCGGCAATGCCTCGCGCACGCGCGCCTTGTAGTACGCGCGGCTGGAGCGGAAGACGTTCACCTTGGCCCATTGAATGCGGATGACGTCATCCTGCGGGCAATATTCGGCGCAGCGCCCGCACAGGGTGCAATCCTCGTTGTAAGCCTTCTTTCCTTCGCCTTGCGAAATTTCGGGAATATCCATCGGGCAGGCATCGGTACAAATACGGCAATTGCCGCATTTGGCCCGGGACGGCTTACTCAGACGGGCGGGCGACAGGCGCTGGAAAATCGCGTTGAAGGCAAGCAGCGGACAGATGCGGCAGAAGGGCAGACGCAAGGCCAGAGCGCCGACCAGCATGAAGCCGATCAGCCAGTTGGCCAGCGCGCCCAGGCCAAAGGACCAGGCATTGCCGAGATTCAATGCCAGTTGATCGGCATTCCCGCTGAGTAGTGTCGTGGCAATGCGCGCCGGACACACATCGCAATAGGGATTGCCCAAAGCGTGCGGCGTCAGCCCCAGGCCGGTCAGCAGGGGGAGCAGAAAAACCAGGCCAACCAGAAGCAGCCATTTGACGGGACGCACACGCGATACCGGCCACAGATCGCCCGGTTCGATGCGGCGCACCCCGATGCCAAAGCGCCGGCCAATGCGTCCGACCAGTTCCTGTAACGTCCCGAGCGGACAGACCCAACCGCAAAAAGCCTTGCCGAGCACGAAGAAGAAGGCAAAAAAAGCGCCCACGATGAACAACAAGGGCAGCAGCGTCGAGAAGGTGACTTCACCCGCCCGCGCGATGACCATGCCAATCGAGTGGTGCAGGGTATGTTGGGCGCGGATCAGCACGCAATAACCGCCATTCATCTGATCGTAGGCGCAGGACAAGGCCGGCAGCGCGCGCGACAGCTTGTCGGCCGAGTAGCTGCCGACGAATACAGCGCCGTAAACACAGAGAAACAGCATCAGCAACTGGACGATCAGGCGCAGCCGCCCGAGGCTTGGAATCCAGGATTTCAGCATGATTGCTCCTTGCTTACGCGGCGTTTGCGCTGGCGCAGCAGGGGTAGCGCCGAGAGCATGCCAAAGACGCCGAAGGCGGCGCCCCAGCCAAGGCTGCTGCCGCGATCGACATCCTCGCCATACGTGGCATTGAAGGTGGTCACGAAGTGCCGCCCCGCATCGACATGCTCGGTACGCAGCACGAATCCCGCCTTGGGCCGGGCGCCATGCCCCGAGCGGCCCGGTTTGCCGGCGAAATCGCGCGGGAAGAGAACCGTTGCCACGCCCTGGGCATCCGTGACGAAGGTGCCGCGCGAGCCGTGTTCCGTCTCCAGAAGCAGGCGCTGCTCGGCCAGAGGCTGCCCCTCGTAGCGCACCACAAACTGCCATTTCTCACTTTCGCGATAATTGGCATGCTCGCGCGGCAAAGGGGCCGGCACGATTTCCAGTTCGCTGTGCCGCGTTTCCAGCAGGCGGCGCGGCGAAGGGCCGGCCAGCGAGGAGTACCACACCGTGGCGGCGACCCCGACATGCTGGGGCTTTTCCTCGCGCACCTGAAGCCAGTGGTAATTCCCGATGCCGGCATCGGCAACCTCGATCTGGGCCCGATCGTCGATGAGTTCAAATAGCCGCTCGCCGCCGGCCGGGCCGAAAACCGTAACCAACAGCGCCGTGGGGCCACGTAGCCGCAGCGACGCCGAAGCGCGATCCTCGCCGCGCTCAAGCAGCAACAGGGGCTGCGTTGTCCAGGCGCCGCGCTCGCCGCCTGGCTGCCGGTGTCCGTCGTGCTGCGCCCACAGCGCGCCGCTCATGCCAAGCAAGAGGGCGAAACTCAGTATGAATCGCATGCTGGCCTCCTATTGGAAATCGTAGCGATAGGTGAACAGCAGGACGCGCGGCGAGGCAAGCGCATAGGTCACTTTGTCGGAGGTATCTTTCTTGGCCTCTGCCGCATAACGCTTGTCGAACAGATTGTCGACATTCATGGTCAACGAGTGTCTCTGCCACTGGTAACTCGCGGAAAGATTGGTGACCCAGGCCCAGCCCTCGTAGCGTTCCGTATTGGCGTTGTCCATCCAGTAACGGCCCCAGGTGTTGGTCGAAATCCGGGTGCGCCAGCCGCCCTGTTTCCAACTGGCAAAAAGACCGTATTGGGTGCGGGGAATGAAGGGCAGGGCATTGCCGCCGCGATCCATGTTGACGGTTTTCGCACTTGGCCCCGACCCGACGCGGACGGGTTCGGTAAAATCCTTGTAACGATAGTCGGAATAGCTGAAATAGCCGCCTGCTTCCCAGTGACGGTCAAATGCATAGCTGCCGGAAAACTCGAAGCCCTTTTTCTCGGTCTTGCCGGCATTCAGGTAACTGATCACGCCGCCGTTGTTCTGCTGGACAATCTCTTTCTCGACCGGGTTGAAATAAATACTGGTGTCGAACGACCAGTTGTTCGCCCGCCCTTTCAGGCCGATTTCGTAATTGGTGGAAACTGGCGCTTCCAGACTGTGATTGTCGGACAACTCGCTGAACGAAGGAATCTGCCCGGCGCGCGCGACCATGCCGTATAGATTCAAGCCTTCGGCGACACGATAACTCACCGCCAATTTCGGCGCTGGCAGACGAAAGGTTTTTTTCGTCCGGATCAGGCCCTCGCCGGTTTTGTAGGTTCCAGAGGAGTAATCGTATTTCTTGTACTCCATGGTGGTATCGTCAAAATCCACGATGTCGTAGCGCACCCCCACATCGACAATCCAGCGCTCACCGGGACGCCAGGATTCCTGGATGTATACGCCGGTCAACAAGGAGCTTGCATCGCTTTTATTGAGCAAATCCCCTTTACGGTCGGATCGCGTGGCCTGTATTCGCCCCCCCGACCCCGTTCTCACATCGGCGTATTCGTATTTCCGCGCATCGGGCGTCCGTTCCTGACGCGCGGTGACACCGGCCACCAGCGTTCCCTTGTCGTGACGCCAGTGTGTTTCAATATCCACGCCGACATTGGAAACCCACTTTTCGCTTTCATTGATGCCGCCGGTTACGGGGTGGTAGTGATACCACGTGTTGTAGTAGAAGCGCGGTTTGAAGGTGAAATCGCCGACCTCTTTTTCCAGGCGGGTATTCATGAACCAGACCTTGGAATAGCGGCCGCTGTTCTGCCAGGGTTCCGAAGTTTCTTTCTGGCGTCCGGTCGACTTGAAACGCTTGAACAAGTCCGCGTCGACAACGCCTGCCGACTGCATATTGGCTTCGGTATAGGAAATCTCGCTTTCCAGCACACCGCCACCTTCTAGCCCTATACCGTGCTTCAGGGAAGCTTGCGTGCTGTCGAATTCATTCCACGACCGCCAGTTGTTGCCCATTTCACGCCGGCTCACGGTCAGGGCGAGGGCTTGCTGATCGCTGATCATGCCGCCATAGCGCAGATGAAGATTGCGTGCGCCCGAGTTGCCCAAACCCGCCTTGAAATTGTTTGCGCTATCGTCGAAAACCGATTTCGAGATAATGTGGATGGCGCCGCCCGTGCTGCCCGCCGCGAACAGGTTGCCCGGCCCTTTGGCGACTTCGATGCGCTCGATGTCCTGGGTATCGACAAAATCGAGGCGGGTAAAGCTGTCCGGATCGCTGAGCGGCACGCCGTCGCGCAGCAGCATGATTTCCCGGATGCCGTAGCTGGCCTTCAGTCCCGCGCCACGAATGATCAGTCGGGCGCTGGAGCCGCCATTCTTGTTGTCAATCAGCACGCCGGGCATTTCCTGCAAGGCTTCCTTGACGTGGAACATTTTCTTGTCAGCCAGGGTTTCCTTGCCGACGACGGAAATGGCCTGCGGCACCTCGCCGGTCGGCCGCGCCTCCCGCGTTGCCGTCACGGACACCTCATCCAGCCGCACCGCTTCTTCCGCCATGGCGCCCGTTATCCCGAGCAGCCCGCAGGCAATCGCTTTCCAGACATCGGCGCAAATTTGCCGCTTAATTTTGGCGCCTTGGCCCATGCCTTCCCCTTGCCGACCGTTTTATGAAAAAAACGATTTTAGAGAAGGGCATGCCAGCGGTACTGTGACACAGTGCCACATGAGGCAATGTGTCGCAGCGCCCTCCGCGGTCGGATCGCCGCTGCAGGGTTTAGATGATCCGTCCCAGGTTATGCAGGAAGGTCGCCGCATCCTGGAAGCCGACGATGCGCACCTTGTCGATCTGGCCTCCGCCGGCCGCGAAAAAGATGATGCCGGGCGGCCCGTACAACTGGAAGCGGGCAAGCAGCGCCTTGTCCTCGTCGCTGTTGGCGGTGACGTCGGCCTTGAGCAGCGTGAAGCCGGCCAGTTTGGCCTGCACCGCCGGGTCGGAAAAGGTGGATTTCTCCATTTTCTTGCAGTCGACGCACCAGTCGGCATAGAAATCGAGCATCACCGGCCGGTCGGCGGTAGCGAGGCGGCGATCCAGTTCGGCCAGCGAGCGCACCGGCTCGAAGGGTAGTGTGGCCGGTTCGGCGGCGGCGGCCTTGCCATTGCCGAGGCCGGCCAGTGGTTGCAACGGGTCGCGGCCGCCGGCCAGGGCGCCAAGCAGCAGCGCCGCGCCGCAGAGCAGCATGACGATGCCGATGCCTTTCCAGAAACGCTGGCCGCCGCGCGCCTGCGGCGGCAGCGGGTCGAGGGCGTGCAGGTAGATGGCCGGGATGATGAGGAGCAGCGCCCAGCCGAACATGGCGACGGCCGCCGGCAGCAGCGGCGCGAGCAGCCACAGCGCGGTGGCCAGGAGGAGCACGCCAAAGCCTTTCTTGACGCTTTCCATCCACGGCCCGGTTTTGGGCAGCAGCGAGCCGCCGGCAACGCCGACAGCGATGAGCGGCGCGCCCATGCCCAGGCCCATGACGAACAGCGCCGCGCCGCCCAGCGCCGCGTCGCCGCTCTGGCCGATATATATCAGCGCCCCGGCCAGCACGGGGGCGACGCAGGGGCCGACGATCAGCGCCGACAGCGCCCCCATGAGGAATACGCCGAAGCCGCGCCCGCCTTGCAGGTGGCCGGATTCTTCCGCCAGCTTGCTTTGCAGGGCCGTTGGCAACTGCAATTCGTAAAAGCCAAACATCGACAGGGAGAGCAGGACAAAGATCAGGGCAAAGCCGCCGAGCGCCCAAGCATTTTGCAGCGCGGCTTGCAACAAAGTGCCGCTCAGACCGGCAGCGACACCGGCGGCGGCATAGGTCAGGGCCATGCCCAGCACATAGACCAGCGACAGCGCCAGAGCGCGGCCGCGCGAGGCCCGCCGCCCCTGGCCGGCGATAATGCCGGAGAGAATGGGCAGCATCGGCAGCACGCAGGGCGTAAACGTCAAGCCGACGCCAGAGGCGAAAAAGAAGGCGAGAATGGTCCAGAACCCGGCGTCACGCAGCATGGCGGCAATCGCGCCGCTCTCGTCGCCGCCCGCTTCCGCCCCGGTGGCGACGAAGCTGGGGGTCGTCGCCGGATCGGGCAGGGTCAGGCTGATGGTCTGCGTCTGCGGCAAATAGCACAGGCCGGCATCGGCGCAGCCCTGCGCCGTCACCGCCAGACGCAGGGGCAGCGGCCCGGAGGCGTTGCGTTCGACCGGCAGGCGGATGTTCACCGTGCGGTAATAGACCTCGACCTTGCCGAAGGTATCGTCGACCTTCTCCTTGCCCTTTGGAAAATCCGGCGCGCCGAGCGGCGTGTCGTCGGCGGCGAAGCGGAATTTCTCGCGGTACAGGTAATAGCCCTTGGCGATCTCGTAACTCACTTCGATGGTCTGAGCGTCGAGCGCCCGGGCGCTTGGCTTGAAAGCCACCGCTGGATCGAGGAATTCCTCGTCGGCCCAGGCTGTCGACACGAGCAGGGTGAGAATCAGAAACAACAGGCGAATCATGGGCGCGTTTCCTCGGCCAGCCAGTCCAGATAAGCCGGCAGGCCGTGGCTGATCGGCATGGCGATAATTTCCGGCACGGCATAGGGATGCAGTTCGCGGAGGCGCTTTTCCAGCGCCGCGTAGCGGTCGGTGGTGGTTTTGATGAAGAGCGGGATTTCGCTGGCCGATTCGACCGCGCCCTGCCAGCGATACACCGATTGCACGCGCGGCAGCAGATTGACGCAGGCGGCCAGTTTTTCCTCGACGACGGCCAGCGCAATGGCATTGGCCACCGCCTCGTCGGGGCAATTGGTGATCAGCAGCAAAGCCGCCATCGGTACTGAATTCGCATCACAACTCATAGCGCCACACCTGGGAAAAATATAAGGAAAACCCGCGGAAAAGCGCGGTGGATGCGCCGCCTGCGCGGCGCCTGCCCGGCTGACCAGGAGTGAAAATTTTCATGCCTGCTACCGTCTAGCGGGTTTTCCAGTGATGGCGCTTTTCTTTATCAGCGATCCGTCAAACTCAAGCCGGGGATCACTCACTTTCACCAGCTCATCCAGTTCGTAAACATTCCGGTAGCCATATCCGTATAAATTGATGTAGGTCGGAATATTCAGCGCCATCATGAGCGGTCTGGCCTGCGCATTGAATTGGCTCGCCACCGCGCCCGCTTGGCGCGGTACAGCAATCTTTGAAGCAAAATCCGTTTCGTCGCCATCAAAGTTGTTGTTGCAGTAAATCAGGATGACCGTCTCGAAAGAGGGAATGACTCTTGCCAGATTCCCCTGTGTGAAGTCGGTGAACGCCAGGTGCCTTGCCCCCTTGAGATGAATGCGGTCGAAGCGAAACTGGGAGCGGCTATCGAGAATGATGACTCCCGGTTCCTTGCTCATCTTGAGGAAGGTGTCAAAGTCGATCAGGCGGCTGGCCCGGTGAATCTCCACTTCGGCGGCAATCCCCTTGAAGTCATCATAGCTGACCTTGGCCTTGGGGTAATTCGCGACCTGCGCCCATCCTGTATGGGCAGCCAGGAGCAGGGCAACTGACAGGGCAATGAAATGGCTTTTCATTTTGCGTCTCTCCTTGGCAAGCCTGGCAGACCCATCAGACACCACGGGTCTGCTGGCGCGGCTCAATGCCGCCAGGCCCGGATAACAATGTCGCGGATCAGGTGCAGGCGGCGGTGGAAGAAATGGTCGGCGCCGGGCACCACCACCACCGGCAGGTCGAGCGGGCGCGCCCAGTCGAAGACATTGGCGAGCGGTACCGTCGTGTCGGCCGAGCCGTGGATAACGATGGTGTCGTGCGGCACCGCCTCGGTATCGTAATGGCGGGCGCCTTCGACGAAACCGGCGGCGGTGCCAACCAGCACCAGACGCTGCGCCGGATGGCCGGCATCGGCCAGGCGCTTGGCGACGCGGGACTGGCAATAGGCGCCGAAAGAGAAGCCGGCCAGCGCCACCGGCAGATCGCCGCAGCGGCGTTTGGCTTCGTCGAGCACGGCCAGCAGGTCGTCGGTTTCGCCACGCCCTTCGTCATGCTCGCCCTCGCTGGCGCCAACGCTGCGGAAATTGGGGCGGAAGGCGGCATAGCCGAGGGCGACAAAAGTGCGCGCCAGCGTATAAGCCACCTTGTTGGTATTGGCGCCGCCGCCGATGGGATGCGGATGGGCGATCAGCGCGATGCCGCGCGGCGCGTCCGGGCGCTCCATGATGACGTCGATCATGCCGACCGGGCCGGCGATCAGCAGTTTTTCTTCCGGCGCGCGCATGATTCAGACCTTCAGACGCTCGACGATGCGGCCATTGAGCAGATGTTCCTGGACGATTTCCTCGACATCCTCGCGGCCGGCGAAGCGATACCAGGTTTCCTCCGGATAGATGACCATCACCGGGCCATCGTCGCAGCGGCCAAGACAGCCGGCCTTGTTGATGCGGATAGCGCCGGGGCCGTTCTTCTTCAGCGCGCCGATGCGATCCTTGGCATAGGCAAAAGCGTCGTCGGCGTCGCCGTTGGCGTTGCAGCAATGCTCGCCATCCTGACGCTGGTTGCAGCAGATGAAGACGTGGTGGGTAAAGTAGCTCATCGACGGACTCCTCGGTAATCCTGCATTATAAGGAGCGCCCCGGTTTACATGGAACGTCCGGCACGCCGTCGCGCCAGCAGCAGGAAGATAACAGCCAGGAAGGGCCAGAGCGTGGCGGCAAGGCGGGTCAGGCCGTTGAAATTGAGAAAGTGGCCTTGGCGCCAAGTGGCCAGCGCCGCCAGCGAATAAGGATTAGGCGGCGCCAGATTGACCAGTACGCTGCCGGCGATCAGCGCCAGCAGGGCCAGGATCAAACGCGGCGCTGCTGGCAGCAGGATGGCGACGGCCAGCGCCAGGCCGCCGGCAATGAGGCCGCTGCGCGCGCCGGGAGTGAGCCAGGCGAGCGCCTCACCGGGGTCGATCAGCACCGCCGCGGCGAGCGTCCGCACCGCCAGACCGAGCAACAGAAAGAGCGGCACGATGAGGCAGGCGCCGAGCAGGCGGGCGCAGAGCAGGCGCGCGATGAGACCGACGGCGAGAACATTGAGGGCGGTGATACCGGCCTCAATGAGCGGGAAGCTCTCGGCGGCGAAGGGGACGCTGGCGGGCAGATAGAACCAATGGCGGAAGTCGCCAGCGCCGAAAAGCAGAATTTCCGGCGACAGCGGCACCAGTAACCACAGGCCGAGCAGGGTCAGGCCCATTTCGGCGTGCGGGATGGGCGCCACCAGCCAGTGCTCAAGGGCAGCCAGGCGGGCAAAAACGCGCGGCCCGACCGCTTGCGCCCAGACGGCGCCAAGAAACGCGCCGCCGGCATTGCAGGCGAAGTCGATATTGGAAGAAACGCGCGACGGCAGCCAAGTCTGCGCTGCTTCCAGCCCGAAGCTGATGCCAGCGCCGAGCGCAATCGCCAGCAGCAGCGCGGTGAAGCGCCCGGGCAGGCGGCTCAAGGCCAGGGTCAGGAAAAAACCAAGCGGCAGGTAGACGGCGACATTGGCGATCAGGTCGAAGCCCGTCCAGTAGCGCGGCCAGGCGGCGTCAAGAAAGGCGAAGGGCGAAACGCCGGTGTCACGCCAGCCGGAAAAGGGGTGCAGGCTGCCGTAGACGATCAGACCCAGCCAGGCCAGGGCGCAATAACGGGCGAGAAGGATGGGGCTGCGGCCATGTTCGGTCATGGGCGAATTCTAGCGGGGCAGGCGGCAGATATCAGCACGAACTGGCTACGCCGTCGCCTCAATGGCGGGGCGGCTGTTCGCCGGCGGGCTGGTTTTCCGGCGCCGCCCGGTGCAGCAGCGCGTGGTGCAGATCTTCCGGGTGTTCCCGCAGGCCGATGTACTGCGGCAGGAGCGAGCCGAGCACCATGCCGACGATGCTGACGCCCAGACCGATCAACTGCGGCGGCACCAAGCTGGCCTCGCCGATCAGGAATTCGACGATCAGCCAGGCGCCGACGCCGCCGACGATGGCGAGCAGCGCGCCCTGGGTGGTGGCGCGCGACCAGTAGGCGCCGAAGAATAGCGGCACGAAAGCGCCGGCCAGGGTGATCTTGTAGGCGTTTTCGACCATCTCGAAAATCGAGGAACTGGTGGTCAGTGCGAAGGCCAGCACGACGCCGGCAAAACAGAGCATGGTCAGGCGCATCATGCGCAGCAACTGGCGGTCGTTTACGCCGGGGAAGATGTTACGCAGGATGTTTTCCGAGAAGGACACCGAAGGCGCCAGCAAGGTCGCCGAGGAGCAGGCCATGATCGCGGCGAGTACAGCGCCGAAGAAAATGGCTTGAGCAAAAACCGGCGTGTGCTGCATGACCAGGGTCGGCAGCACCAGTTGCGAGTCGGTTTCGATGAGGCTGTTGAATTGCTCGGGATTGATCAGCGTGGCCGCGTAGGCAATGAACATCGGCACGAAGGTAAAGCAGAAATAGATGCTGCCGCCGAGTATCGAGGCCATGATGGCGACCCGCGCGCTTTTCGCCGAGGTGATGCGCTGGAACACGTCCTGTTGTGGAATCGAGCCGAGCATCATGGTCATCCAGGCGGCGAGGAAGGCCAGCCAGTCGACCCAGTTGCCGCTCGGGAAGAAATCCAGTTTGCCGGCGGCGGAGGCGTGACTGACCACGACTTCGACGCCGCCGGTCATGCCGGAAATGAGGTAGCCGATGAACAGCATGCCGCCCATGACCACGGTCATCTGCACGAAGTCGAGAATGGCCACCGAGAACATGCCGCCGAAAGTGGTGTAGGTCAGCACGATGGCGGTACCGAGTACCATGCCCGCCTCGCGGCTGATGGCGCCGTCGGTGACGACCGAGAAAACCAGGCCAAGCGCCTTGATCTGGGCCGAAACCCAGCCCAGGTAGGAAACCACGATGCACAGCGTGGTCAGGATTTCGACCGTGCGGCTGTAGCGCATGCGGAAAAAGTCGCCGAGCGTCAGCACATTGAGCTTGTAGATCTTGGTGCCGTAGAAAATGCCGGCGATGACAAGGCACATGCTGGCGCCGAAAGGATCGGCGACGACGCCGGTCAGCCCTTTCTTGACGAAGGTCGCGGAGACGCCAAAGATGGCCTCGGCGCCGAACCAGGTGGCGAACACGGTGGCGGTAACGACCGGCATCGGCAGGCAGCGGCCGGCGACGGCGAAATCCTTGGCGTTATGGACGCGCGTGAAGGCAACAAACAGGCCGATGGCGATCGAGGCCAGCAGATAGAGAACGACGAACCAGATCAACATGATTGCCGGAGCAAGAGGCTGAAATGGCGGGAATTATACGGTCGCAGTGCCTCAGAACGGGGAATCGCTATGAAAATGCAGCGCCTGGCGGGTCAGCGGGTGCGCGAAACGCAAATCGGTGGCATGCAGATGCAGACGCTCGCCGCTATCGAGCGAGCCGCTGCCGTACAGCTCGTCGCCGAGAATAGGGTGGCCGAGGGCGGCGAGATGAACGCGCAACTGGTGTGAGCGGCCGGTCACCGGCTCCAGTTCGAGGCGGCTGGAACGGCCGCCCGGATCGCGCCAGATGACGCGAAAGCGCGTCAGCGAGGGCTTGCCAATGATGAAATCCACTTTCTGCCGGGGCCGATTGGGCCAATCGCAAATCAGGGGCAGGGCGATTTCGCCGCTGTCGTCGGCGGGGCTGCCTTCGACTTCGGCGACGTAGCGTTTATCCACCAAACGCTCGCGGAACAGCTTTGAGAGCGCGCCCTGCATCGCCGGGCCGCGCGCCAGCAACAGCAGACCGGAGGTTGACATGTCGAGGCGGTGCACCGTCAGCGCGTCGGCAAATACCGCTTGCGCCCGGCTGAGCAGGCAATCCTGCTTGTCCTCGCCGCGCCCCGGCACGGACAGGAGGCCGGCTGGCTTGTCGACGACCAGCAGGCTTTCATCGGCGAAAACCACGGCCAAGCCGCTGTCGGGCGGCGGCACATAAACGACGGCCATGCGTCGTTTAGCGCCGGACGCGGCAGCGGGCGTCGCGGAAAGCTTGGGGTTCGCGCAGCCAGCCCTCGCCGGGCGAGGTTTGCCAGCAGACGCGCCCAGGGCCATCGCGGCTGACCCACCAATACCAGGGGGCCGGCTCGGCAAGAGCGGGCGCCGTCAGCGCGGCGGCGAGCAGGAAGAGCAGAAGTGAGGAACGCATAAGGAAACGCCACGAGTTGAGGAAAATATTACCGTCCTTTGCCGGCACCCCTCGCGCAATCCGCCCGTCTCCGGGATGAATGCGGAAAAAAATGCCGCCAAAAGACTGTCCTGATTACGATGCAATTTCCATTCCATCAGCGGCTGCCTTCAGTCCGGCACTCTTGTAACTCAAGGCGCGAAATTCCGAGAGCTGCCAGTTCCGCACGCAGGCGCGGCACGGCATCGGCGTTGGCAGCGGGCGGGACGGTGCAGCGGATTTCATAAGCAAGGCCGGAAGCCAACAGCATTTCCAGCGCAGCGCGGGCGCTGCCGCCGCCATCGCAACCGACCACCGCAGCGTATTCCGCAAACGGCGCCTTGACGTCGAAGCCGACCCAGTCGAGCAGCGGCAACACCGCGGCCAGCCTCGCCGGATAAATGCCAGCGGTGTGCAGGCCGGTCGCGAAGCCCCGGCTGCGTACCTCGGTGAGCGCAGCGGCGAGCCCGCGCTGCAACAGCGGCTCACCACCGCTGAAGACAACGCCGTCGAGCAAGCCGCGCCGCGTTTTCAGCCATGCCAGGATTTCCGGCCACCGCAACGTGCCGGCGCCTGTCGGCAGCAAGTGCGGGTTGTGGCAATAGGTACAGCGCCACGGGCAACCCTGGCAAAAAATAACCGCAGCGAGCCGCCCGGGAAAA
>Ga0123354_10004561_pt1 | contig 19654 bp, 6 predicted proteins | sample TergutLab28metaG_2_FD_97872 | JGI IMG/M metagenome (GOLD analysis project Ga0123354, IMG submission 97872) | Labiotermes labralis P4 segment gut microbial communities from Petit-Saut dam, French Guiana - Lab288 P4 | ecosystem: Host-associated > Arthropoda: Insects > Digestive system > Gut ...
AAAACAAAGGAATGAGTTTGACCCAAAATTTTACAGGAATAAAAATGATAAGTGGAGCATATACTGAAAGTGATAGTAGGGTTGATTTCTTGTACAGAAATGTGACAACAGAAACGATAAAGTCAAAAGCAGAAGAAACCAGTTAGAAACCATCTAGTGTGTTCCTCTCAAAGGACACAAAGCCTGATCTCATACGACTGTAGATTCTGTCATGTTGTATTACTCATGCACTCAAATCTTGAGAAATAACACACTCTGAAACACCAGTAGGAAGAAGGGTAGCTCTATAAAATGTGTGAGCAGTGTATACACATACACAGATGAAATAAAGACATCTACGAGGCATCTCAACCAGACTGATAAACAAAAAGAAAGACAAAATGTGTAAGATGTGTGCTTTACAGAATCAATAATACAACAGAAGGAATGAACATAATGGGCAGTAGAGAGCCATTTAATAATTCAGCACTTCAAGGGTTAAACTTGGACTCCAAAACAGAATTTCACTGAAATTCTCTCAGGAGTTTTGAATATGAAACATATGGATAGCCAAGACCTCTCATAATGTGTTCATTATATGCACAGGTGCAGGTGAGGAGAAGAGTTCATCTTCTAATTCTACAGTACACTTACAATTATTTGATTGTATGGCACTGTGTTTAAGGCCATTTGTCTACATTTTGTCCCCCACCCCCTGACATCCCCAGCTATTTGGTATAAAAAACCCTGGTCCAGACTATGAAATAGCACAATCTAGGGTCCCAACAGAGTAGGAATGTCTTCATGTCCTCTGAACATGACAACAAAAACATAAAAGACTTGTAAGATGTGCTTGTTAAACAAAAAACACAGAGTAAAAAGCCCAAATATACTTTAAACTTAATAATTCTACCACACTTATGTCAGTAGGTCTAGTCAGCACAATTTTGCCATCTCTTGCACATTTTAAAATTAATTTGCAGTTTCTGAAACATGCTGATTGACACTTTTGATAGAAATAGATGCTGACAATACCACAGATTGAGAATTACACTGTAATACTTACCATTTCTATAACTCTTTCAAGATTATGTGAGATATGGGTAGCCAGGAACTGCAGAGGTCCTGCCACATCAAGTCGAGGTTTCAAATGTTCAACATACTGAAAAGCCAGACGGGCATAACCTTTCCACTGCTCAGCCATGGTTTTCATATCCAAGCCTACCACCAGCTGGCCAATCTGTCCCAGTACATCTAGTACTGACAGAAAGAAAGTATGGCACAGTATATTAGAAAGTTAGAAATAAAGCAGAATATTATTAAGAAAAACACGTGGAAGAAAATATAAAAAGCCTTATCTCTAAAAAGTTTGGTAAAAATAACAATTCACTATACACTTTAAATTTTAACAAAACTAATTCAATATATATGTAATTCATTAAAAATAAGATCACTAAACAGAATGCCTTCAAAGGAACTAAATATAATTTTGGAATTATTTGCAGCACATGCACACACACACACACACACACACACACACACATACACAGGAACATTTTCTGGTGGCATAAACCAAAACACCATTCTGGTATCTTTCCACAGAAAACAAAAGATACGTCTTAAAGTAAAGAACAGTTTTATTAGTTCATTTTGTTCAAAAAATATGTGCGATTCAATATTTAAAAGGTTGGTTTTTTATAACATCTTAAAAATATGCTTCCCCAACAAATTATTGTATGAATCACCAACCATATGCCCCAGAGAACTGTAGAAAGCTTATAAATAATTTCTCAGTTGTCAAATGATTATAAAAAGTGCACAGTAATTCCGACCTATGAGCTCTGTCCATATATATATTAAATGTTCAGGATGTATTCAGGCAACATGTTAATTTAGGGGTTGTTCAGGCATATTCTACGAGAAAAGTTATTATGCATTAGTCTTCTGTGAAACAGTGTGTGAAATAACCATGTTGCAACATAGCTGTTTATAATCAAGGTACTTCAATTTGTATCACTTTCCTTCCAGCTGATTCACACTGTGTTTCCCACAATTCTAGACTTTTTCAAGTCATTTGTCACCCAGAAATGTCTGGCAATACCTGCATCATAGTACTGGCACCTCTCTTTCCAAAAACAGCACCTATGTTTGGTATGTGTTTAAGCACACACACACACACTCACATGCTCATGTTAAAATCCACATATACTCTCACTCAACCTCTCTTTCTAAGGGCAAGAAATCTTGTGGAGTACCCATACCCCATATTACATAAACAACCAACAAAATGCACTACAATGTTTATGATGTATTTCATTCACAATTTTCTTGCCAACATGTTTCGGCCACTACTGCAGCCATCTTCAGGATGATGTCATTATTACAAGAATACAAAGGTACAAATGTGGTTAAATGTGTCACGGTCACTACATAAAAATGAAATATTATAATTTTGTTGGTTATTTATATACTATGGATCTGATTAATGCATGTAAGATGGGACATATTAAAATACCCATAATCACTTTATAAAACATAACAATAAACATTTGAGAATCTTGTAGTATTGCATATTTCCACATATTTTTAATTCAAATGGCTGAATTGTTAAAGGTTTAAGAATTTGTTACTATTACAAGACACTAGCCCAAACAGCTTGGTTCCAGACAACCAGCCAGAACACAATGTTGGCATATCCCAAACATGACACAGGAGTACCACCCATGAGTATGAACTGCAGCAGCATTTAAATGAAAGTGCACTACACAAAGTAGCACTAAATAACTAAAACATAAACACAGTAATAATAGTATTTTTTAAGAAATTAAAGATGTAATACTACTTGTAAAAGTTCTGTCCTCTAATTTGTACACCCCTATACCAGAAATTTGACTATGGTCCCTTTTCTGCCTTAGTAAACATGGAATATCAGTAAGCAATTACTGGTATGTACTAACAACCACCATCCAGACCTTGTGCCATTATTGTTTTTTCAATATGAAAGTGTTTTAAGACATCTAGTAGCAGGTGGATGGTATTTAAACCCGGGAATTAAGAAGTGCTGAATGGAGGAAATGATTCATGATACTATTATTGTTCTGCATCTCTGTAAACTTTGGATGTCACCAGAGTCAGCCACATCTGAGGGCTCATGGTAATTGCTTGTTGCTAGGTCCTGTGATCCGAAATCTGAATGATTCCTCCTCACTGGGAAAATAACTCGATTGTTGCTAGATCATAACATTTCTCCCTCAAGCCTCTCCTAAGGTGGCAGGTGAGAGACAGTCTGCACATATCTCACAACGTAGGCTGTCAACATTCTGGTATGAGAAACCTATGTTTCTTCTGAGTCATTCTATATTATGTCCCTGACCCCTCAACACATATTCATACCCTGTGTTCTGTGTCAACCAGCTGCATTTACATGACTACCCATCTGTTTTTATCACTTCATTGTTCTTATCTGTTACATCTGCATACATTTCAGTTGCAATGCAATTGCATGATAGTACATGTCATGCACTTATTTATTTTTTTTGGAAAAGTGATTCCAAACAGCCATATCAGCAAGTTGTCCTGAGCAGTGAGCTAAGTCTGATCAATATTTTTTTTAGTCCTTCTTGAATTAATCTTATTCAGCTTTTGTAAACAGTGCACTCATGTACCTAGTGTTGCACAAGCCTCACGTTCAATCCTGGTTAACATGATGTGAGATCTGTGGTACATAATAAAGTGAAAATGGAGCAATTTTTCAGTGTGTTTCTAGTTTTCCTTTGCTAACCTTCATTCCACTGTTGCTCCATACTCATCTATTACTGCTGCCTAAGGTAAGCAATAGACTTGGCCGGCTAACATTTTATTACAGCCTTGGTCTTTCAGTGAAGAATACACATTTCCCTCTTGACACACATGCTAACAGAATAAGCAGGTTAATAAGTTCTAATTAAACCTGTGGGTTTCATTCATTTATTAATTACTTTTTTAGGGGCTGGAGTAGCGTACTCAGTATAGCAACTATGTCACAAGCAGGACAGCCTGGGTTTGAATTCTGGGAAGGGCATATGATTTTTTACTTCTCCAAAACATTCAGACTGGCTCACTGTCTCCTTACTTTTAAGTTCCCGTTCCTTCAATTTAGTATTCACCCCAAATAAAACCTACATTATTTCACATCTATTTGAAATAAGATTCTAATAACCTGACTGCCACAGTTGAAACTGGTATCTGATGCAGACCATTTCCCTTGCTGCCAGGATGCCATGGAGGATATCTGTATTCCTCTGTATCATGTGTGGGTATATTTTGACAGAACTGCCAAATGTCCACAGACTACATGCAATTTTCTGTGGCCTGTGGGCACTGCAAGCGTCTGTGATAGTTCACAGTAGTATAAAAGTGACATGAGTCTCATCTGATTGATCAAAAACAATGATGGCATTCAACAAGTTAATGTCGTGAGGTGGAGAAAAACGTAGCCATAAAGATAACTTACTTTCCGTAAGTTGAACCAGTTCATCCTCATACATGCATTTGAACTCTAGATTCTCTGAAACAACTTCCAGAAAATGCAGCTGCAACTCACTGCTCTTCTGGAACAGTGCTGTTACAACATCACTAACAGCTTGGAACAAGGCCCCATACACATTCTCACTGAAACACAACACAATTAATTGACTTAAAACAAAATCCAGCTTTCTTGAAACTACTAACAGTTATGGTTTACTAAAGCAAAGGCAGACTTATGAAAATGTTCATGCTTTTAGGTTAACATCCTCAGTGCTATGATGGTGGGGTACAATCTTAAAAAATCCGTTTAACAGTAAAACCGTGATGCAAGAAGTTAAGACCTAATGGGAAAAATTGGTTAAGGGGAATTGAAGGCACGTGAATTACAATAATATGCAAATTAATAAATACTGAACATGAAAGCTTGTGTGTGTGTGTGTGTGCACGTGCATGTGTTAACTGGAATGACATCAGTCGTGCTGATTTCAAGTTGTCAGGATGTTTGAAACGCAAAGACTGCATGGCAAAGGGAAAACTAAAGACTGAGAGAAGAAACAGGTAATTTTCATTCTTTTGCCTTCATCAGCATGTCCTTAAAATACCTCCCTGTGTGTTGCTTAGACAGCCCCCAACTTTTATTTAAATTTCAGGCATCAATCCAAGTCACCACCAAAAAAAAAAAACCCACTACTGACTATATAATCTGCCATCTGAAGGCCTTTTTTACAGAGCACTGGTAATCAGCTGTGGTATCTCCATAACAGCATAAGACTCCTAATCTTCTGGTTGACTGAGTCACGTCAGTTTTTCAAGATCCTCTTCAGTTAACTCAGCAATATGATAGTCAAGAACTTCACAGGCATCAGCCTCCTGAAAATTTGGATATACCTGGCCTGGAAATTAACGGAATAACATGCAGATATTCCTTATTACATTCTACTTGTTGTGAAATCCTCAAAGCCACTAACTGCTTCAGGCCAAAGCTTCTTCCAGCAACGAGTCACAGACATTTATGTGTGCTATTCATTCAGCTGTGCTGTATGATTTCCACCATCAACTGATGCTAAGAAAAGGTCTCCAAATCACTTGTATCCAAGACACAGCTGAAGGTGTAGCAAGTGTAATAGGTCTTAAATGTTGTGACAATTCCATGGTTCAGCAGCTGCAGGAGTGAGGTGGTGACACTGGACACTAAACGTGGACATTTGGAGGGGCGAATCCAAGATCCTGCAAATTCCCTGAAGCATTATCAAGGACAAGGAGGACCTTGAATGCTAGCTTCTTGGATTTTACACATGATTTTCAAACCAGCCTTTACTGGCAAGGTCTTCTCCCTCACCACAACTCCACTGACTGTAACCATACATGTGTCTCATCTTTCAGCCCTACTCAGTGCAGCACTGGGCTTAATGCTTCTCCTGACCTTGTTTTATTCTTCTTGATGAAACAACTCACCAGTTTGTTTATATCAAAAAGGCATATAATAGCATCTGACTGCAGAAATGATCAGTCCCCCATCAAACTTATCCAACACCTCCACTTTCTTTAACAGGGACATTGTTTTTCCTTTTTTGTTTTATCGAGACCCTTTATCAACACATACGTCATCCTTTACAGACATAATTAAAACATTACAGCAATAATTAATCCTAAATACTGTGAAAAGTACAAAGTTGGTTGTGTAGCTAAGACCCGTGCAGATCCTGGGAGGAGGGGGGGGCTATATGTTGGAGGGGAGGGGGCTATAGGTTGGGGGAGGGGGCTATATGTTGGGGGGGAGGGGGGAGGACTGAAATACAAAAATTGTTGAGTTGAAACTACACCATTTATTACATGAACTAAATGCACAATCTTAATTAATACAAATATTAAAGGCACATCTCCACCATGTTTAGGTACAAGTGTACCATCTTCAGGGAGAACAAAATGCCGTTTTTTAAGAAACCAAATGCCACTGGCATGCTGCTATTTATCAGGTTCTTCGGTCTGTATCAGCTTCATTGCTGACATTAATTATGTATAAAAGGTACAACTCTACAGATTTATATAAAACTTATGTTAAAATATGGTTAAACAATTTCTAACATCATTAAATTTGTTACATATACAGAAGAAATTATTACTGTTGTGTTTAGCCATGGAAGCCTCTAGTCATGTGGCACTATATGTTTTGTTCTCTAGTGCATATCTCAATTCAAAATGAATCAGGTCCCAGTATTTGTGATGTGTCTTGTATCACAGCCAGTAGAAACTACGCTCTGATGCAAGACACATAAGTTTTTCAAAAATCTGTAAAACTATACCTTTCATATTTAATTAATGTCAACAACGAAGCTGCTACAGACCAAAGAACCTGATAAAATAACAGTTTTCCAGTAGCAAATGGCATTTTAAAACTGGCATTTGGTTTACCTGAAGATGGTAAACTTGTACTGAAACATGCTGGAGATGTTTCTTTATTATCTGTATTACTTAAGACTGTACATTTAGTTCATGTAGTAAACTGTGTTCTTTGATACAAAAAAAGCACGGAATGAACAACTTTAAAACGTTAAGAGTTAATTTGGAACGGACTCCATTCTGATTGAAGGCAGTATTCTAGATTCCTGTAATTAGCTATGGGAGTAACTTCAACAATAATTATCAAGGGCCCCTGGATTATTGATCCTCTTGGAGGGAGGGGGGGGGGAAGGTGACCAATTACCTATGCCACTGGTAAAAGTACATTTCATATTGCATAATATATAAAAAGGTAGCTACTGAATGAGACAGGCAGGTAGATGTGGCCTCTCAGGTATTCTGCTGTGCACCTACGCAAGTATAACTCTGAGTGAGGGACCCACACCACAATGCTAAAGGGTTGCCACAACAATTCTTCCACAGGTAAGTGAAACTGTGATAGGCAAACCCACAAACATGGAAGTTCTGCTGCATAATAGCATTAACACATCAATTTCAAAGCAGCTGATTTTAATTAATATTCTTGACTACTAGCAGATGAAGTATGATGCAAGCCACTGCATCATACTGCAAACCCTGTGGAATCATAAATTGAACGCAGCATGCCTTCCTACAAAAGTAAAAATCTATCAATGAATGTTAGTCTTGTACACAAAAAAGCAGAAATTAAAGGGTAAATTTACATATCATTACGAACACTCCTCATGACTGCATCCATCATCCCAGTTTCTTAACATAAAAACTACCACTAAAGTTACTGGTTTCTGGGACAAACAAAGTGTTTCTGAGAAACCTGCTGCCTGCATCATCAGGGTAAACACAGGTGCACTGATCATGGAGATGTCACAAAACAGCAGTGTGTATCGACCAGCATTATATAGTATCATATTCCAGAAGATACTAATCTTCATAATCCTAATATGATAGCCTCAAATCTCAAAATTCAACTTGTTTCTAGATTGCTTATTTTCAAAAACAGCACTTTTTATAAAAGAAGCTGGGCTAAGGTTAGTTGTATCTGTGCTCAGTTAAGAATTATACCATCAAGATGTATGAGGAAATGGAAGTATACCACCACTGTACACAATAACTATGACATTACATGGAGATAAGTGGAGAGCTAGCAAGAAGGAAGACTGATCCCATCAGACAAGAGACTGGGTGGGCCCAGATGTGATATGAACAATGTAGAAAAGAGAGAAATGGCAGCATGTGCCCCACCCAGGCAATTAGCCATATTTCTCCACCTGTTCAGTTCACAACAGTAGACAAAGCCCAAAAGAATCTTGAATGTTGTGTCATACAATCACCAATTTTACACTATACACAGTCACACACAATAGAATTAAGCTGGTAGAATCGCATTTAGATCATACTTTTCCTTACCTTTCTTTGCAGTGTTTGAAGGCTTCAAAGAGGATGGACAGTGTTATTTTTGGAACACTGGGAACCAATGCTGCTTCTACTTTTCCATTCCCCACTATATAAAGCAATGTGTTGTCAACGCAAGTCAGCAACTCAATACATATCTGTACAACAGACATTTTCATACTTACACAGTAAAGAAAGAAATTTTAATACTAAACCAAAGATGTACAGACTGTCTATGGAATATGACACTGTGAAGTCTGGAAGGTGACTGTGTATGGTCTGGAAGGTCCTACATCTTCAGGGTAGAAAGTACTGATATCATGAAACTGTTTACTTATTATTGCAATTTTTTCATATATACAAAAATTAACTTTATTCTTTAGTTTCTGCCTGTTTTCCATTTCCTGCAGTGAACCTAATACAAACCATCCAAAGATATGAAATTTATTCTGTGCTCTTGCCAAGATGTATGGCAGCTCCAGCTGCTGGAGCAGGGTGCAAGTACAGCAGTGCGTTTTTTGGATGCAATTTGAATTATCTTTCCAAATTCTTTTTAATCGCAGGAACAAATTTTAACTTCCCATTTTTAATGTTAAAATATAACAATACAATACATCTAATATAAAATATAATATGCTGTAATTGTGTCCGTTGTGTTACGGGTGTGAAACTTTGTTTCTAATATTTAGGGAAGAACATAGGCTGAAGGCATTCAAAAATAGGGTCCTGAGGAAGATAGGTGGGCCTAAAAGGAAAGAAGTAACAGAAGGCTGGAGAAAACCAAATACTGAATAGCTTCCTGATTTGTACTCCCCACCAAATGTTATCAAAGTGATGAAATCAAGAAGAATGTGATGTAGCATATATTGGGGAGAGAATAAGTGCATATAGGGTTTTGGTGGGGAAACATGACAGAAAGAGACAGCTTGGGAGGCCTAGACATAAATGGGGGCATAGTACAGAAGTAAAGATATTCCTGCCCACACCATGAAAGCACATAAAGGGAGCAGAGGCATAGTTCTACTCATTCTTAATGTCAACAAGTAGATAGAGGTGGGCAGTCAACATCATAGCTTTACCACTGGGGAAGAGTCCCAGTATTCATTGAATAGGAGGCTGTGGGCCCCAGAGTTGGTTGGAACACTTCTTGAAATGCCCCTGCCAGGATAATATATTTTTTTGTATATTAAAATGAACCTTAAGGAAACAGGATAGGATGATGTTGACTGGATTCATCTGGCTCAGGAAAGGTTCAAGGTTCCTGTGAATGTGGCAATCAACTTCCAGGTTCCACAAAATGCAGGCATTTTCTTGACTAGCTGAGGAAATATTAGCTTCTTAAGAAGCTCTATGTATTGTGATACTGACACAGAATTAAACAATAATCCAGGCAAACAAGGTAGGCTGCATACATATTAATGTTAACACTGTGGCACATTCAGGTAACCACTGTTGTTAAGGAAATGAAACAATGTGTTCCCTTTGTACTGTTGACATAAATGTAGCTGTCAATAATATAAAACCATGGAAATTCAGAAATGGGTATCCTTTGCACTGTTGTCAAGCTACAAAATATGTTGTACTGCTGTCCACAATATGTACATATGTGGGTCTTAATGTTAAGTACCTGATACTGTTGTCTGATTTTAACCAAATGTGGATTGACAAATATTTGTAAATATCAAATTTCACAAAAATGTGTCCAGTGATACGTGTGGGCAGATAGATGGACACACTGACACACATGATGAAGCTAATAGATCCTTTTCACTAAGTATGCAAATACCCCTAAAAATGGGTACTTCTGCCTATGTGTATTCCCACTGACCAATTACATATTGTTTTATGAATATACCAAGACTTGCTTATGTCACCATACACTGGGTAGCTATGTACTCTTGTAGGACGGTACCATGTTTTTGTCACCATCAATGCCCCATTCATCCATTGTTTTGTGTTGTGTGACACAGACAAAATGAAATCTAATTTTTCAGAAAGGATCATTTTACATAAAATGAAACAAGGAATAGCAGCCTCATCAATATGGCTCTGAAGTCTCCACCTTATGTCATCTCATTACAGTAATGAATATGGCATGATACCAAACAAACAAGTAACAAATTACAAGCTTGCAAAATTGGGTCACAGAGGCAGACACTAAGCTTTTTTAATACTTTGCTTACTTACCTCAGCAGCTGTCAAATACATTACAGTCATTCTCTATATTGGAAAACCTCATTCAGTAAGGCTTAAATTACACCTATATAAGTACCAGGCCACAAAATAAGGTACACATATTAGCAAATAGTGTTGCTTCCCATACACAGATAAGAGCCTTTTAAGGTACTGGTGAAAGGAGAAATGTATATACTTCCAAATTACCAAAGAAATGTCACACTGCTAATTTGTATATACTCAGGATGGCTCTGACGCTCACTTTTGCCTGGTTTGAATATTGTGCAGAGTGTAGAGACTTATTATAAATACAGTACCTGAAGTAAGCCATTCAAACTCTCCAAATCATCATTTTGTGGGTCCTGTGCATCCTGTAACCTGATATGAATTCCCTCTAAGGCCTGAAATAAAGCTTACAAAATTAAATAATCAGAGTTAATGCACAGCTCATAACAAATCTTATAAAGCACTGCTTTGTTGCTATGAACAGTTCAAACACTACAGCAATGGATGATAAGTTAATAAGGAATTAAAAAAATGTGCAATGAAGCATTTGTGGACTAATTTTAAGTAATACACTGGCATTCACCTGGAATGAAGAACACCGCAAAACACCTATCATAACAGCCGATCTCCATACCAAAACATCCAAAAACAGGTGCTCCCAATATGAAACAAAAGTTGAATTACTAGACTAGGACTCTCACACACTTGTCAACTGTACTTTATTGTTTCAAAATAACAGGAATGTTAAATGATATAAGACCTTACATTTGCAATGTTCTCGATTGGTGCTATGGCATTCTTACATGGTTCGTTTCCAACCTGTTAGCCGTCTGTGGTAATAATAAATTGATTTCACGTTAAAAAGGCAGAATTGTGGTTTATTTGTAAGATTGTAACACAATTTTTGGCTCAAAAATTGAAGAATATGATCAGCAAAGCTGTATTATGAACAAAACCATACACAAGTATCAGCTTCGTTGTACATTTGCACATATTAAAACAATTCAATAAATTGAAAAAATAAATTACCTCGTTAAATAGCTGCATTGTAGACGGCAAGACATACTGAAACAGTTTATCTTCAACATCATTCACAGGGATACATGGCAAACACTTGTTCAAAAGAGCCTGTACAGCTTGAAGTGACAATGCCTTTTGATCTGGACATTCTAATATTCTGTAACTTCAGTTAAGGGAGACATGAATTAAGAAAACACGAAAAGTAAAACCTCATATACCTAACTTCCAAAATGTAGCGGAACGGCATGCAAAGGATATCAAAAGCACAGGCAGTGTGTCTACAAGATGTTCTTCAACGTCTTGTGTTGACCATTCTGCCAGTTTCTCCACCAAGTCGAAAAATGACTCATTTTGAGAAGTCATGCTAATATATTATAAACTGTGCGTATTTTAAAACTACGAATCCGCTTGGCGCAATATTAAAAAAAAAACATTGCATTCGCTATCATTTCATTGGCTACTCATGGTGCAGGGATACCAAATGTGGAGATATGAAGGAAATAAACGAACCAGATATTACGAATTTGATGTTTGTTGGACCGTGCAACATTGTGATAACTGAAGTAACTAAGTAACCTTCTTTGAGACTTTTTCTATGCGTGTGGTGCAAAAACAGCACAGTTTTGGACTTCGAATATTATAACTGTATAATTTAAAAGTGTCAATATCTCATCGGAGTTCAAAATCGCCACTTCACGGAAAAGGAAATTGGTGCCCGTCTGTTGATTGTTCCGTTTAACATGTCTGCCTGAAGTCATAGGTTACGATATCTGTGGTATCAGTGGTAATAAGCACAGATTACCTAGTTTAAATAAGAAGTGGTTTTGCTGTAGTAGGGTTGTTATATGCTGGCAAAGAAAATGATGCCAAGATTGTATCTTAGACTTTAATACGTCAGGCGTTTATATTTATTGACAGGAATATATATTAAAACATGGCTAGTGATCAAATTCACCCAGTTGTACGTAGATCCATGTGTAAATGGATTTTTTTTAATGTGAACATAACCTCGTGTTGGCCAATTCCAAAAGTTGTATTTGGGAAAGATAGTGTCTTACAACAACACCATCAATAATTTACAATGGTTACTAGTTTCGGTCTTCTGTTCAGGCCCTCCTCAGACCATGCATCATTTTGAATTATGGAAAACCATACAATCAATATAAAATGGGAAGATATTTCATTCACTTTACATAGGTATTGATGAAACTATTAACATTATAAAGTGGGTGAAACAAAAAATTTATAATAGAAAACAAGTGGTATTATAAATAAGGAGGGTAGGCAGCGTCTATTGCAGTCCTGAAACTGGTAGTGTGTCCTGAAGAATACGATAGGTTAGTGTGAGAACATTGCCTATTTTCTGAAGTACTTATTTCCATGCCCCTATTTGTCTGGATGTGCATTACCAGTTTCAGGACTGTGAAGGAAGCTGCAGTGTGCAACATTCATACATAAAATCTTTTAAACTGCCTACCCTCTGTGTTTATTATACATTGTTTGTTTCACCCACTTCATAATGTATTAATAGTTTTATCAATATCTATGTAAAGGGAATGAGATTGCTGCTCATTTTATATTAAGATGATTGTATGGTTTTTCTGTAATTCAAAATGATGCATAGTCTGATGATGGCCTGAACAGAAGACCAAAACCAGTAACCTTTGTAAATTATTGATGGTGTTGTTGCATGACAATATATTTAATAAATATGTAGACTGACTTGCACAATGGCGATGTGTCACTTAAAAAATGTATTTATGATTTCAGCAAAAAGACATGATCAATTTGGGATGTAGAAATCAGTTTAGTGTCGGAATTGCTTTCCAGGTTTATATGGACCTTTGTGAAGGTGCGTGATATTAAGGCACTGTGTATGCAATGCAAGTATTAGTAGGTAAAACATGGGAACAGCCCCTGAATACGGGAGGCAGTTTTGTTATAATATGCATGCCTGAGCCAAAACCTTGCACATTTGCCACCAGTGATAGGTACTGTGACATCTGTGATGGTTGCGAAGATTAAGTAACAAAACTATTCAGAATGCTTACATATCCAGGGGTGCTGATAAGTCCTTAGCCCGACCAGGAAGGAAACAAGCTAATGTTTCTGTCAGAATTGCCTGAATTTCCTTTGGCGCCTTGCCTTGCAGGGAAAAAACTTGTTGACAGGTCGTGTCTCAATGTTGTTGAAATCACGTGCGTCCCTGACATGCTTCCGAGCTTGTTTCCTTCCTGGTCAGGCTAACGACTTATCAGCACCCCGGTATTGTCATCTTTTTGTCTGTTCCAATGCCATATATTTAGGTAATTAGTTCAGACATAATGGTAAAATGGCTCCAAGTTTTCACATGAAATTTGTCCCAAAGATTAAAACAGTGAACTCAGGCACCTGTTACATTCTTTTTTCTGAAATGACAACCAAACCTGAGTGAAGTTTCTAGAATGGTGATTCAGACCCAGGCCCCCTAAAATTTGTATTTATAAAATTAACACTCTTACCCTAACCATCACAAGATGCAATGTTTTCTTCTGTTGTAATTCACATACTTTGAATACTGTTATGTGACGTTCTGTAAGTCATTTGTTAAAACATTGAGAAGGTTGGTTTGAAGTAAAGGTAAAAGTTAAGGTCATCTCTGTCCATGCTGTGAGGGCTCATAGGGGGAGCATAGGTACAGTTCAACTCATATAACAGGGGCAAAATGTTAATGAATAAATGTATGTAAATGTAATAAGTATGTATGAGTGTTGTAACTGGCTTCTGTACTAAGGGTTAGATTGAATATTTATGACTGATCCATGTAATACTATTCTGACCATACTCTATTCAGTTCCCCCTGATCCTCCTTATTTTGCCATTTTTGCAACAAATTATTAAGATTTTTTAAGAGTACAAGGAGTATTATATGCATATAAGTTGATGGTCAGGCCATTCAGCATCTTCATTAGGGCCTGTAGAAAATTCTGTGTACACAGAGTTCTTACACTAACTGCAGCACTTGGATTACTCACACAAGGCAAGAGCAACTTTATTTCTTATCACACTTTACTTAAATATACCGTAGGCATTTGGTATAACATGTGATAACCGATGTATCTGTATAAGCGTAACTTGCTTCATACTGTCAGACAGATCCACCCTTAAAATCAGGTATTACTGTCACAACATAAATACATAGGTGTTATTAAGTGGTGGAGAGAACCAATCAGCTTTACAATATTTAAATCTCACTTGACATTGAGACGTTTTGTGCGTCATCACTGTATTAGTCTTATGTATGTAAATGAAATGGAAGTAAGAGTTCCCTATACTTATGTTAGGGATTAGCAGTGGAGGCCTAATGGACAATTCACTTGTCTTTAAGGATGTGTATTCACTAAAGCAGATCATATCAGACCAGACAAGCCCACACAAGCAATGCAGAAGCTGCAGTCAACTTCACTCAAGATGATCCAGGTCAGGCAGTTGCAAAGGCCAGTCTGGTGTCACATTTCTTCCAGCATATACTGTCTGCACTTTTTGCAACAGTCAAATGGTGATGGCAACAAACGGAGAAATATACACCTCTGGATTCATCCCATAAATTAAAGAATTAAGAATTTGGCAGTTCATCACATCTGTACTTGGGTTTGAGTCAAGATATGGGTCAATGAACAAATTATTTTGTAATTCAATAATAACAATTATGAAGTGAATTTTCTGGGCCATTACAGTATGTGACCTGTAGAATAGCTGCAGATGGTTTAGGAGAATGTATGATGTATATCTTCAGGATTTAATACTCTTTGTGGATTGCTAGTCTTTGAAGATGGAGGCAGTATGCTTTGTTGAAACACTTGCAACTATTAACCATTCTACATAGTGTAACATCCCAGAAGACTTGAATATTCATCAGCACTGCTGTAAGAATCTCAGATCTCAAGGCAGTAATTACCTTCACATGTTGTCTCCTTCCTGACACTTTCCCACATCTTCTGGACATTGTGTTGCTGCTCTTTGTATTGTGGCTGTTACACAATTCATCCTGCAGCATTCAGTGTCAAAAGCATGAACTTTTCCTGTCAGCTGCTCTCCTGACTGGCAAAGAACTGCACACAAGGCACTGCTCCAGACAAAACAAGACAAGCCTATTTTGCCTGGCTATGATTTACACAGGTGTATCACCAGCATTTTATTCTATTACAAGAATTCCAAACAGAATCATCTTATGTGGTCTGGTCTGATCTGTCTCCACCCTGTGAAGATGTGATCCTAGTGTTCAGATTATTTAGAGCTGTTGCAGGACCAAAACTGTACAGAACAATTGTCTGTGTATGTTCCTGTTCTTTAGTTCAGGCAATGCAAGATGTCCAGTACTTGTACAGTCACGAACTGGATATGCTGTACCTGGTGGGGAAAACAGGGAGAGATTCACACTCAGGCTCAAGAAGTGAGATATTTCTGCCACTGTCATCTGTTTCTGAAATCACTCCTGCATGGATACAGAAAGTGCAAGATACACTTTGCACTGATGAAGATAAGAAAGGGTAATAATTGAGACAGAATGTAATAGGTGTAAGTTTTTTTTAAAATAAAATGTAGCGGATGCGAGGGCAGAGCATGCATTAACCACCTCGATTGATACTCAATTAAGGCAGTGGTTCCCAAAGTGTGCTCCCAAGGGATCTGTGGATAAATTTTTATAATGGCTACTTTGAAACTTACTATTTTAATTAAGGGAATGATGTTTTGTTAAAAATAATCGGGGAACTTGTTTAATCAATACATTTATTTTGTATGACAGGATACCCATAAAGTGAGTGACACTGATTTTAATTACGCTCAAACCATGTAACATATTGTTATGTTTGCTACTGATATGTATTATTATCTACCTAAAATCAGCTCTGAGATATATTTTTAATTTTGAATACCTATCATCCAAACCCTTATTTATCTAAGCAAGGTTGTGAAGATCCATGGTTATTTGTTGAGGCCAAAAGGGGCCTGAAAGCAAAAGAGTTTGGAAAACACTAAGTTACAGTACTACTGTTACGATGACTGTCTTGTCATATGATACCATCTAGTTTGATAGATGATACATGCTTTTGGAGGAACCTGCTAACTATCTCTTCAGGTAATATTTTGATTGTCAGGCTGTATGAAGAGGGACATCTTGATAATAATAATAATATAATAATATATTTATTTACTGCAATTGGGTTGTTACCCGGTGGCAGTGGTTATTTTACATGTAAACAAAACATGAAATTGGTTACTACTAGATTAAGTCGGGAGGGCTACATGAGAAGCATGTAGTGGCAACTTGGAATTTTGGGAACCATCTCAGCATTTGCTTATGGACACAGGGAAACCAAGAAAAACCTGTGTCGAGATGGCCGGTCGCAGGACCTTCTGAGTACTGACTTCTAGCCAGCAGTCCGGCATCTAAAGTTTATATATATATACACACAGTACAACAAATACACATAAAATGACAACAGTACACACAAGACAACTACAACAATACACTGGCCAACCAACAACAATTACACACAAGACAACTTAAAACTAGCAACAATACACATGAGACAAATTAGAATTTTACAACATGTACAAAAGGTAAAAACACCCAAGCAAATGAAGGATGAAAGGCCCTGAAGTGCATGCACTATATTTATATGTCACCTCTGCCTCAAGTTGTTGTACTTCTCCCTCTAGCATATTTCCCTGCAGACATCTAGTTATTCTTTTCACAAGAATGAAGGTGGTGTGATAACTCATTAATAATGGGCAGTGTTTGCTGTATGACAGCTTATTCCACTGTTGTGCACAGTGACAACTTTTACTCTTTATCAATAAATTCATGGAGCCCTCATGTAACTTAAATTGCCCTCTATTTGATGGTAAATTACACTCATTTACTGGAATGATTTTGTCCTTAATAACCAAATATGTTGCTATTTTAGGATAACATTAGCCATGAAGGATCATGATTCCACGGTAGTCTACTACCGCATGACACAAGGCTTGGTACCACCAGACTCTCCAGAAACTGCTCATCGAAAGAAACAGTGTGATGAGCAGAAACATTTCATCGCCATGGAACTACGCAGAATGCGACACGAATTGCTAGACAGGGCTCTGAAAACTGTATCATCTGATAAAGTAAGGACTTATACAAGTAATGAGCAAGAAACAAGCAATTCTGGAAGTACCATTAATGCAGCTGCAGAAGAACAAGTGAACACTGAGAGTGCTGGTGACCAGGCACACATGAACAGTGAAGCTACACAGGACAGTACAGAATGTGAACAATAAGTGAAGATGATTCTTCACGTAGAAACGTGGTTATGTAGACCACCTAGACTTACATCACACTGTAACAGCAGATATTAGACAAAATGTTACAGAAAATGCGGTAGCGCTCATGCTATCCTAACAAATGGTTTTCCTCAGTTGTCAGGCAAATATCAGGACAGTAAATCAGCTGCTTCTCTCTACATCCTTTCCAATCCATTATTCAACAGTCAAACATTTGGTGCTATACAGGGAAAGGTAGTGACAGTGCCACAAAAATCTGACCAGTTGCTATATTTGAGTATGTGTAACGGGCAGGTAAAAAGGATTAGATGAGTTTTAACATGCCTAACATACCTCAGTCTTGTGATTTTTCAAGCTTCCACCACAGTGCAGACAAGGTCTTTGCAAGTGTGGGTTGTTATGCATCATATATTGGTAGTTGTTTACCGACATTTCGAGACAGCTTATCAGGGCCCATCTTACAACGCAAGCACTGCTCCACCCTTGGGACCAATTGATAGGGTGGTCCAAAACATTGTTCAGCAGTTACTGACGTACATTGTGCAACAACCCAGAACAGTGAAAAACTCACTTATCTCAGTCTTACACAGGAAGGAGGCTGGCTGTCCTGACTGCAAGTCTCCTTCTGGAGTAGAGGACACAATGCCTGCATTTCTATTCATTTCATTTTCATAACATGTAAACATCACCTGTACTCGTAAATTATTTGCATAGCGATCCTAAGTGACACTTGAAAATGTTTCAGGATATCATGCCAAAGTCTGGTCTGTTCAGGCATTTGTGAAAATAAGATCCATTTTCAGCCTGAAGGTATTTAAGGAAACTTTTTCAAAATATTAATTTAATCTGCATGCAATGTGAAACATGTTCTCCTATTTGATGACATAATAAATTAGCATTCATAATTGGGATAATTTTGTTCTTAGTAAACATTTCTGTTTTAGGCCATGACTCTAAAGTAGGTTGCTGAGCATGAGACAAGGCTCAATACTGCCAGACTCCATAAAGTGCACACGGAAAGAAGCAGTGTGATGAATACAGGTATTATATATAAATATTCCAGTTACAGAGGCTACTGCATTATACCAGTTGCCATAAAAATACTGTCCTTAATCAGCTACACAGGAAGTTACTTGAACTACTTCTTTTGGCCAGTTCATTCTTGGGAGGAGGCAAAATTCACTGCCAGATTTGCAGATTATGTAGGGACACAAAATAACTTTAGTAACATGCTGTGCAAGTTGGTGGTCGATAAGCTGCAACCCTCGTCACTGTGACATGCAGGAGACATTTCAGGTGAACTGAACCCTGCAGTTGGTGAAGTATAGGGTTATTTATTGTATCTGACTCATATGGTCACTACGTGCCACTATTTCAACTTGCCATGACTTGGGGTCCGTGCATTTTAGTACAGTGATTGTGGTTTGTGTTTTTCCTGACAATATTTAAAGATGCTGAAAGCAGTTCTCTTTGGCTTGCAGGCATGCTTTACATCTAACAAATGTGTTCAGTGCATGCTGAATTTCTGCTGGTGAAATCTACCACCACACCATGAATGTTATGGACAGGTCATATGCAGTGTGAGAATTAGCGTACAGTTTATCCTAAAACATGTCCCCAAATGAAAACTGCACAGGTTTACATTTTGGAAATGAGCAGGCCACAATATCCTGCTGTTATTCTGTCACCAAAAAACTCCCTAAACAACACCTTGATTAGTTTGCAGTGTGGTCTATGGCACTGTCTTGCTAAAAAAGGGTTAGGTCTACTTGTTATTCTGTCACCAAAAAACTCCCTAAACAACACCTTGATTTGTTTGCAGTGTGGTCTA